>JAEEGK010010004.1_pt1 | contig 21960 bp, 14 predicted proteins | sample 8958771 | NCBI WGS metagenome assembly JAEEGK01 (sample SAMN16246547, study PRJNA631951) | gut metagenome | biome: gut microbiome; feature: rumen; material: SC-attached | host: Bos | place: Iran: Karaj | collected 2018-10 | reverse complement strand
ATTTATTTTTTAAAACATTCATAATTTGACCAGTGAAAAATAATTGATAAGAAATCATTTCTTTTTCATTTTCATTTTCATTACTTTCATTAATTAAAGTAAGTATTTTTTCAGAAACATTACTTGAAAATTTTTGAATAGATAACATACAAATATTTTTAATAATAATATTTACAATAGGTGAACATTCATTAATTCCCCATTCTTCTAAAATATATTGAATAACATAATTTCCAAAAGGACTTTGACAAATTTCAATACAATTTTCAGTTAAAGAATTAATAATTCTTTTTTTATTATTATTACTTACACAATTACCAATAAATTTTTTTATTAAACAAATTCCATTTGAATCTAAACAAAGTGGTTTAATAAATTTTAATATATTTTCATTTATTAAACTTCTTCTTTTTTCATTAATAATAACAATCATTTTTTGTAAAACATGTGTTGCATTAATGTCATATGACATTTTAATTTCATTTCCTAAAACAGAATTAATTAAAATATTTTCTTCTTCTGGTGAAGATATCATATCTAATAATACTTGTAATACATGTGTTCCACTATAATCAAAAGCAATTTTAACAAAAGTATTTTTAATGTAATTGATTATTAAATTTATTTGTTTTTGATTTGATTTTTTTATTAAATCTTGACAAAAATAATTTCCATAAACATCCATCATTACTTTTGATAAACTATAATTAAGTGAATTTATTAATATTGTTTTACATTCATTTGGACTTTTATTTATATATTTTTGTACTTCACGAACTCCTTTTTGTGAACAAAGAAAATCTGGTAAGTTTGTATTTAATGAATTTAAATATAATTGAAATTCTTCTATTTCATATTTTTCTACATTAATTTCATATTTTTGATTTTGAGTTTTTTTATTATATATTAAAGAATCTGCTGAAGTTTTTTTATTTGAAATATTTGATTTTTTCTTTTTTTTATTTTCATTTTTATTATTTAAATTATGATATGAATTATTATTATAAGTTGTTTTTCTTTGTGAATGATTATTTTGAATTGGATTATTATTAAAAAGAGGAAAATAAATATTAGTTAAATTATTTACAGAAATATTATTTGTAAAAGGAATTTGATTTGGATAAATAAAGTTATTTGATAAATTATTATTTAAAAAATCATTATTAAAATTTGATATTGTTTGATTAGGAAAAAAAATATTATTTTCAAAAAAATAATTTTGAGATATTTGTTTTTGTTTTAAATAATTTTGATAATTATTATACATTTGTACATTTCCATCAGAAAAAAATTTTGGTCTTAAATTTTCTTGTTTTTTTCTCATTTCTATTTCTTTTTTTGTTGGTTTAAGATAATATGCTAATTCCTAAAAAAAATATTAAATTAAAATTTACATCAACTATTTCGTCGTCATTTGAAAAATCATATTCTTCGTTTTTTGGATTTTCATTTAAATTACATTCAAATTCAGATACTAAATTTGAAGGAAGAAGTTCATTTAAATTTTTTTCAATATTATCTTTTTGTTCAGAGTTCATTTTTTATATATAATTGAATTAGTTTTTAATATTTTTGATTATATACTGAACATAAAAATATTTAAAAAGATATTTTATTTACATTTCTTTTTTTATTTTATTTAACATTTTTTTTCTTATTATTGTGTTTAACGATTTTTATATTTTTTTTTCTTTTTAAAATCTTTTTATTTTTTGATTTTAATTTTAGAACTTTTTTTTTTTTTGTTTATTAATATATTTATTTCATAAATTTGTATTATCAATATTTTATTTATTTTTACGCTCCTGTAGCAAAAGTCACTAAAAATAATAATTTGAAAGGATAAAATAAGTATATTATTTTGATATAGATTAATATTAATTAGTTTAAAATACAATAGTAAAAAAAGTAAAATCATATTTTTTGATTTTTATTTTTCTTTTTTTATCTTATTAACGTATGTATTAAAACAAAATAAAATAAAATTAAAATTTATTATTTACATTTCGTTTTTTTTACATTTAACTATGAAATAGAATTTCTTTTACTTTTTTATATAATTTAATAGCTTCTAAATGAGCTTTTTTAAAAAAAAAAGTTATATAATTGTTATTTTTATTTTATTTCTTTTCTACAATTTATAAATAACTTTGAAAATTCAAAAAATTATCTTATAATATTAATCCAACCTTTATAAAATTCTTAATTTTATCTAATATATGAGATATCTTATAAAAATTAAACTCATAAAATTTATTTAATTTTCTCAATTTTATAAAGCAATTATTTCAAATCATGTAATCAATTAATTAAAAATATTCAAAAAAAATATCTAACTCATTATAAAAATTAAAATATTAAAAGTTTAAAAAAAAATAAATTATTAAAAAAAATTAAAAATATTAAAAAAATATAAAAATAAATTAATCAAAATAATATTCATCCATAATTTTTAAAAAATCTTCTTTACTAATTGCCCCATCACCATCAGTATCAAATTCTTCAATAATTGCTTTTAATTCATTATCACTTAAATTTTCATTTATTTCTTTAACAGCTTTTTTTAAATTTTTAATATTAATTTTTCCTTTTTTATCTTCATCAAATAAATCAAATGCTAAAATTGCTTCTTCTTTTGGATTTCTTTCAGAAAATTTTTCAGTCATAAAATCAATAAATTCATCAAATGAAATTTTATTATTTGAATTAGGATCTAATTTCTCTTTTATTGAATACATTTCTTCTTTTGATATTTTAAATCCAAATGCTTTTAATGTTAATTTTAATTCATGATAATCTATTTTTCCTGTTTTTTCCATATCAAATAAATCAAATGCTTCTTTTAATAAATTTATTTGTTCATCTGATAATACAAATTTTTTATTTTTTAATTTTGGATTTAAAGATGACATTTAAATATTTTTATTTTTATATTTTAACTTTGTTTTATTTTTAAAAAACAATTTAAAAAAAAAATTAAAAAAAATGTTTAAAAAACTTTTTAGTAAATAATAAATGTAATTTATATTATTTTATCCTATTACATTACTTCCATTATTTTGTAATTTCCCACTTGAAATTTTTCTTCTATCAACAAATTGATAATTATTAATAGGATTAGTAATCGGATTATTAATTAAATTTGATTTATCACCAATATTATAATTTTTATCAGTAAAAGGATTAAATTGTACTTCCCCTAAATTTTTCCTTTCTTTTTTTTCTCTTAATTCCTTATAAGGATTAATATTTCCTTTTATATTTGCATTTTTTTGTCCTTGAGAAGTAAGATCTTCAATTCTTTTTTCATATTCTTTTTTTCTATTTATTTGTTCATCTAAAAATTCTTTATATTGTTGTTGTCTTTTTATTTTTTCTGAATTTCTATCTAAAGGCATATCATTATATTTAGGAGGTTTAATTGGTAATGGTTTCATATTTAAAACTCCTTCTCCAATATCATTTTTTTTTTTATTTTGATAATATGCTTTTAATTGATCATTATTTTGAATTAATTGTTCTTTTTGATAATTAATCATTGAAGGATTATTATAATTAGAAAAGATTGATGGATGATTTTTTAAATTAAATCCTGCGGGTAATTGTTTAAATAAAGGAATATTTTTATTTAAAATATTGTTATTTATTTCTTTTTGATAATTTTGATTTTCTAATAAAATATTGTTTTGATTTTCATAATTTTCATTTTGATAATTTTGATAATCATAATTTGGATTTTCAATATTATTATTTTGATAATATGGATTATATTGATTTTGATTAAATTGTAATTGTTGTTGATTTTTATAATATTCTTCTTCTCTTTTTTTTAATAATTCAACATATTCATTAAATCTTTTTCTTTCTTCTTCACTTACTTGATTTAATTTTTCTTCTGAAGGAAAATTACTTTCTTCATAATTTAAAAAAGGTTTTTGTGAAGAAGGAGTTGGTAAAGTTATTGGAATTTCTTTACTTGAACATTCAAAACATTCAATTTTATTTTTTATATTTTTTTCATTTTCTTTTTTCATTTCTTCTATTTTTCTTGGAGGTAATGTTATATTATTAAAATGAGGATTTATAATATTATTTACAAATTGATTTGAATAATCAATTTTAGTATTTTGTTTCTCTGAATTTTTATTAAATAATTCATTTGATATTATATTATATCCATGACTAAATCCTCTTTGATTTATTCTTCCTTTTTGATAATAATTTTTAATTTCATTTATTTCATCAATATTAAAATTTTCAAATAATTCTTTAGTAGAATTATTTTTATTATTTGAATTATTATTATCTATATTATTATTATTTAAATATTCTGGATTTATATTAAAGTTTTCATCAAAATAATTTGGATAAGTGTTTTGACGTTTTATATCATTTTGATCTTTTTGTAATATTTGATTTATTTGATTTTGATTTAATTGTTCTGGTTGAATAAAATGTTGATTTGGATATGAAGAATTTTTAAATGAGTTATTATTTGGAAAATATGGGTCATTTGAAGTTGAATAATTTGACATTAAGTATTTTTAAAATTAATTTAATTAAATTAAAAAAATTAGGAATATAAATAATTTTTATTAAATTTAATTTATATAAATATAAGTACTTGACTAATTCTTCTATTAATATAAAAATGAAAAAATTAAAATATAATTATAAATAATATTCATATATTTTTTTAGAATATTAATTTTTTAATTCATCAATTACAAAAGATAAAAATTCTATTTTTTCATAAAAAATCTTTAATATTAATTTAATAAATTATTTTATATTTTTTTTTAAATTATATATTTTTATATTTGTTTCATTTTATTATTAATTAAACTTTAAATATTTGAATAAAAATAAAAAAATGAATACTGAAATAGAAAAAGCAAAGAAAAAATTAATATCTATATATATAACAATAAAAATAAGAAAAAGTAATGAAGTAAAATAAGTTTTAAATAATATAAAAGGATTATGAAAATGATATAGAAAAAGAAAAAAAAAATCTCCAAAAATTAGATTTATTAACTTTAATAGAATATATAAATTCTTCAATTGATATAATCATAAATTTAAAAGTAGAATCTCAACTTAAGAAATTATTGAAAGAAAAGAATTCAATAAATGAAAATGCAGCAGAAGATTATGAAACTTTATTAAGAAAAGAAGAAAAAGAAATAAGACAACATATAAACATTGAACACCAATTGAAATTATATATTGAAAAATTAAATGAGAAAATTGAAAAACTTGAAAAAGATAATTTTATGTTACAGAATAAATTAGTAAAAAATATTTATTTAAATATTTTTATCTAGGATTCTTTTAAAAAAGAAAATAATCAAGATATGATTAAAGAATTAATTAATATGAAAAAGAAAATAAAAATTTATGATAATCAAAACATAAAATTAAATCAAAAAATAAAACAATTAAAATTAGAATTACAAATTAAAAATACTGAATTAGAACAAATAGAAAATAAAATATTAACATCAAAACAAAAACATAATAGTTTAAATATAATAACAAATAATCAAAAAAACAAAGATCATCATAATTATAAAACATTTTCAAAAGATAATATTTCAAATTTTTCAATAAGTACAAATAATAATTGTAAAAATTACTTATCAATAAATTCAAAAAATAAAAAAAGACCAAAAAGTCAAAGTTCAAATTCAAGTATATGTTCTCAATTATATAATCAATCAATTTCAAGAATAAATGAAGATAAAAAAATTCCTTTAGAAAGATTAACTGTTCAAGAAAAATTAGATGAATATAAAAAAATAATAGATAAAAAATTAAATGATATTACAAGAAATAAAAACTCTAATTTAATTAAATCAAATCATAATAAAAGTAGTTCAAGTATTATTTCTAAAGAAAAAAGTTTAGAAAGAGAAATTTCAGTTATTCAAAAAAAAGGATTAAGTCATAGAGTAACAGATAATAATTTAATAATAATTAAAGGAAGTGATAAAAAAAATAAAGGAAATAATAATAATAAAAAAAAGATAATTAATAAATCAATGATAATTTTAAAAAATTCATTATCAAAAACAAATTATAATAATAAAGGTAAATTAATGAAAAAAAAGGATATTTTACCAATTGAAAATAAGGAAAATTTATCAAATAATAATTTTAATAATATAAATATAAGTAATAATAATACGTCAACTATGAATAATAATCTTTCATCAAAACAAAATATTACTTTAAGACAATTTATTTTTAGTAAATGTTCATCTTCAACAACAAATAGAACACAATCAAAAAATTAAATTATTTTTTTAAGTCTAAAAACTTATTATTATATATTAAAAGTTAGATAATTTAATAATAAAAATTATATTCTTAATATTTAAAATATTTTAATATAAAAAAACCTAAATTTTTTAATTTAATTAATTTTTTTATTCTTTTTCAAAACCAATTTCATAAAAAAAATCTTCATTAATATTAGTTAAATCCATATTAATATAAATAGTTTGTAATTCAATTTCTTTTGCTCTTTTATAAATAAGAGAAAATAATCCATTTTCAATTCCTTTTCCAAAATGTTTTTTATTAACTAAAAAATAATCAATTTTCCCTGAATTTTTATCTAAATAAGCACATCCAGTCACTTCAGATCTATAAGTAATAAAAAAAAAACTAGATTTATCAAAATTATTTGAACCATAATAATTTTCTTTTAAATAACTTTTTACTGTTTCAAAATGAAAAGTTTGATTTTTATTTTCAAATAAATTTGACATTTTTATTAAATTTACCCATTTATAAGGAAGTACTGTTTCATCACCTTCCCATTTCCAAGTTTCATGCAATTTTGGTGTTTTATATTTTAAATCATCAAATTTATAGTTTGTTAAATCTAATTTTAATAAATTATTTTGATTCATTTTATTTTATTTTTTTTGTTTTTAAAAATTATTTTTTTATTTTTTATTATTTATTTTTTTAGTAATAAATATAATAAAAATAATTTATTTTCTTTTAAAACTTATTAATACTTAAATTATTGATTTACTTTTTTATAATTTGTAAAATTTATATTTCTCCTTTTATAATACATAAATTATTAATTTATTCAATTCTAATTTTCAATTATTTACTTTATATTATTATAATCATAATTTTCTCTTATATAAAAAATAAATTTAAATTAAAAAAAAATGTCTCAAAATGATAATTTAAACAATCTTCTTCGTAATGGTGCAAAAAATTATTTAAACATGTATTCAAAAGTAATTCCAGAAACAAAATTAACAATAAAAGATTTAGTAGAAAAAGCTGCTGAAATAGAAAAAAAAATAATATCAAACAAAAAAAACACAGAACAAATAGAAGTTCCAATAACAAATAGAGTAAGTATAAAAAAAGAAAAAAAAGAACATCAAAATAATAGTTCATTAATAATAAATTTTGACACATTCAGAACAGAAAATCCATATATACCAAAAATAAGAATAAATAGACAAAAAGATAAAAAAGAAATAATAATTAGAGAATCAAGAAGATCAAGTATTAGTTCTTTACAAGGAAATATTCCAACTTTTCAAGGAATAATGTCAATTTATCCAACACAAGATTTTTTTCCTATTGAAAATTATGATGATAATAATAATAATGATTCAATAAATTCAAATTCATTTTTAAAGAAAAAAAATACAGATCATAAATCAAAAAAACCACATAATAATATTGATTATGAATATAAAATTAATCCTTTATTTTTTACAAATAGATACATTGAATATATTTATGAAGATAAAGGAGATAAATTATATGAAGAAAGTGATTTAATTAGAAATTTATTTGAAAAAAAAGTTAAAAATGATTCAATTGATGAATTATATATTGCAAAACAAGATTCTCCTTATTTAGAAATATATACAAAATTACTTCAAAAAGAAAAAGAAGAATTAGAAGATGAAAATAAAGAAAATTATATTAATGATAATAATGGAAATGAAGAAGGTCCTTTAACAAGAGAAGAAATAGAAAAAATAAGAAATACATTAGAAAATAAAAATAATGATATTGAATTCAATTTTAGAAATAATTTCATTCAATTAATGGCAGAGTTTTATAATGTTAAAAATAATAATAATGACAATTTTAATCAAAATTTAAATAATAATCCAATTCAAATTAATGATTTAAAATTTGAACAAAATCCAAATGAAATTTCTTTTCAAATTAATATTCAAGGAGAAATTACAAAAACAATAAAAAATAATCCAAAAAAACAACATTCAAGAGGAATGATAATAAGAGGACCAATTGCAACTTGGTATAAAATGAATAATGATAATGAATTTATTAAAGAAAAAGGACATTTTGATATTAGAAATATTGAATTTAAAAAAGATGATAAAAATAAAGATAATAAAAAAAATGAAGAAGAATTTTTTCAAGTAACAAAAGTAGTAGAAAATGGAAAAGAAAAAACAAAACCAATTGTCTTTTCATCTTTTAAAATAGTAGAATTTGGAAATAAAACTTTTTCATATATTTTCAGCCAATTACAAGATTATTTTAGAGAATTTTATTCAAATTTAGAAAAATCAACTTATAGTGTTTTAAAATTTATTTCTGATTCAAATTGTAAAACTTTAATATTAGAAAGTGAACAAAATAAAAGATTATTATATTATATTTATTGGCATCCTAAATTAATTAATTTATCTATTCCTTCTTCTTTTGTTGCTGATCTTGGAATTGTAATGAATAATAATAATTGGGAATGTCAATTAAGAACTCTTTGTATTAAAAAAGATGCAGGAACTTGTGAAGATAATATTGGAAATATATTTAAAAATGTTAATTCTATTTCTATTCAAAATATTCATTTTATTGATATGCCTTTTAATAAAAAATTTATTGATGCTTTAATCGATCACATTGATCTATTTTATAATTGTACTACTAATTCTAATAATATTAATAGTAATACTAATATGAATATTAATAATAATTTTAATAATTCTTTACATAATAGTACAATGAATTTAAATAATAATTTAAATGAAGATAATGAAAATAATGAAAATGAAGATGACAATAATAAAAATAATGAAAAAAATAATATTAATTTAAATAAAAAAAATTCATATAGTAAATATAGAGATTTTTCAATTCCAATAAAAAATTTAAGTTGGAAAAGAGATTCAAATTCAAATGAAAGTTCATCAAAAACAGAAGATGCATTATCATTAAAAGGTTTATATTATGTATTTATGCATATGTTAATAAAAGGATTAAAATATAATAATAATACTTTACCAGAAGTATTTGAATTATTAGATTTATCTGAATCAATTGTAACAGATGATATTGGTTATTTAGTTAAAATAATTACTAAATTTAAATTAATTAAAGAAATAAATTTATCTAATACTAGAATTTTAGGAGGAGGAAAAGTTATTGAAAGTAGTAATTTTTTAAGTAAAATTAAATTAACTGATAAAATTGATGAAATTATTGATGAATATGAAATTCAAACTAAAGAAAATGAATTAGAACGTGAAATTGAAAAATATAAAGATACTCAGGCTGATGGGAAAATTGATAATAATATTTTTAATTATCAAAATCAAGATTTAAATTATGATTTTTCACATGGAATTTTTCCTATTTTAGAAAAAATTTATTTATATAATACTGATTTAAAAGAAGATATTTCAAAAGATGTTTATGGATTGTTTAAAAGATTAAAGTTTTTTCAAGGTTTTTATTATTCTACTCAAACTATTAATAATAGTCAAGAAAATAATTCGTTAAATATTAAATTATGTGAAAAAATGATTGATGAAATTCAAAAAGATAAAAAGTCTTATTGTGAAAATATTTTTCAATTGTCAAATGATTAAATTTAAAATAAGTATAAATTATAAAATTAATTATAATTGATTTATATAAGTATAATAGTAATTTAAGTATTTAGGATTAATTTCAATTTTTTTTATTTTTTTTTAATTTATTTGTTTCGTTTATTTTTTTATATATTTATATAAAATTAAGAAAAATAATAAACAAAAAAAAAACTATTATCAAAAATTATTAGGATGCTTTCACACATAAAATCACGTTCAGAATATGATTATTCATTATTTAAACAACAAAAAAATTTAAATTCACTTCCATATCATAATATATTAACACCAGTTCTAAATAAAGAAACATTTAGATATAATATCCAAATGTCAAATAATCAATTAAAAAAAAATAATAATGTAATACAAAAAAATCAAATAAAAACATTAAATAAATTCTATAGTGAAAGTGAAAAAAAAATATCACAAAGTAATTTTCTACCATCAACAAGAAATATAAATAAATGTGATTATTTTATAAATGGAAATAATGAAAGTAAAACTGAAGAAATAAAAATTAACAATATTCCATTACAAAAAAATAATAAAGAAAATATAAATAATATTAATTATAATAATAATAATAATAATACTAATAAAATATTAATTAATTTAATGAAAACACCTCTTCAACAAAGTTATAGACTTCAAAATAAAAAACAAACAAAAATTCATCAAAATTTATATAAAGAAAACCTTGATCAAAATATAAATAATAATCATATAATAAATCAAAATTTAAATAAAATAAAAGTGAATTTTTTAAGCAATTTAAAAAAAAAGCAATTTCAAATTCAAATAAGTAAAAGTCTTCATCATAATAGTTCATCATATAATATACCAAAAAGATTAAATAAACCAAATCAAATAAATAAAAAACACATAAATAATAATATAAATACAACAAATTCAACAATTAATAATTCAAATTATGATGATGAATATTTTGAAAATATAGAAGAAAAAATAATAGAATTAACAAAAGAAGAAAAAGAAATTTATGGAAAAAGAAATATGGAAAATTATAAAAAAATAAAATTATTAGGAAAAGGAGGATGTGGAATTGTTTGGTTATGTAATTCAAATTTAAATAATAATTTAATTTGTGCAGTAAAACAAATATCAAAAAAAAATAATTTTGCAATGAATAATGATGAAATTATTCAAATTGGAAGAAATGAAATTAAAATATTAGAAAATTTAAATGAAAATAATGGAAATGATAAAATACCAAAATTATATAATTATTATGAAGATAATTTTGATATTTGGTTTTCTTTTGAAAAAGGAGGACAATCTTTAAGTAATTTATCATTTAAAATAAAAGGTGAATTTATAAATAATGAAAGAATATATTGTATTCAAAAGGGAAAATTTTTCCAAAAATTATTTTCAAATATAAAAGAATTTAAAATATTATCAAAAAATATAATAGAAGGAATAGATTATATAAATAATAAAGGATATATTCATTCAGATATAAAACCAGAAAATATATTAATAGATTATGAAGAAAATGAAAATGATTTTCATATAAAAAATGTAAAAATAATTGATTTTGGTAGTTCATTTAATTATAAAAATATAACTTCTGAAATATCATCAAATACACCTGAATATCTTTGTCCAGAAATAACAAGTAATAATAAAAATTTTTATATTAATTTAAGTAAAAATGAAAAATATATTAATTCAATTGATATTTGGAGTATTGGAATTACTTTATTAGAATTATGTTTAGCTTGTCCTATTTGGATGAGTTATAAAGCAAAAGTTATTATTAATGGTAAAAGTAAATTTACAACTGGATTATTTGGTTATAGAGGAAGAGATAGTAATAAAATTTATCATAAACAAATTGAATTATGTAAAAATTTAGATAAGATTTTAAAAGGAAGTTTTATTTATTCTTTTAACAAAGATGATAAAGATAATTTTATAGATTTATTAGAAAAAATGCTTTGTTTTGATTATAAAAATAGAATTAGTACTAAAGATGCACTTGTACATAAGTTTTTTAGTTAAATTATATTTTTTTATTAAATTTTTAAATATTAATTATTAACATTAAACTAAATTATAAAAAACTATATAATGAATACAAAATAAAATTTAAAATCAATTCAAATTTAAAATTTAAATTAAAATATGAATCAAGTAAATCAAACTGAAAAAATAAAAGGTATTTTATCAAAACCAAAATCTATATTAAATACTGGAAGTAAAAAAGATACAAAGAATCAAAGGAAAGTAAGTTGGGGAAATAATTTAATAAATAATGTTGAAATTGAAGTTGAAAAAAAAAATCAAAATTTAAATGATATTGAAGAAGTTTCTTATTCTAAAGAAGATTTATCTTCAATTGTCGATTTTACAAATAAAAAAGATATTCTTAATAATTATAAATTTAATAATTTAATTGAAAATAATTTTAATAATATTGATATTCAAAACAAAGAAAAGAAAGAAATTCAGGCGCCAAATAATAATGAAAAAAATAATAGAATTACAATTCTTAATTCTGATTTTAATAATTTTTATGGGGAAAATAAAATTGAAAATGTTATTGAATTTGAAAAGGAAAGTACAAATAAAAAAATTGATGTTAAAGTAATAAAAATTATTGAAAATAAAGAAAAAAATATACAAGATGAAAAGAAAAATAATTTTTTGGATATTATTTCCAATTTTATTAATAAAAATATTTCAAATAATAATGATAATAATAAACAACAAATAAATGAAAATGAAATTCAAAATCTAAATATAAATAATATTTATAATAACAATAATAAAAATAATTATAATAATAATAATAATAATAATAATAAAAGAATTACTTTATTAGAAAATATTATGAATTTAAATAAATTTGTAGAACAAAATAATGATAATGATAATAATAATAATAATACTAATAATTATAATAATAATACTAATAATTATAATAATAATACTAATAATTATAATAATAATAATAATAATAACACTAATAATAAGAATACTAATAATAAGAATAATACTAATACTAAAACTAATACTGATTTTAATAAAAGAATAACTTTAACTGAACAAAATATACAAGATTTAACAAATAACCGAATTTCATTAGAAACATCAACAAATAACTTAAACATTTCTCAAAATATAGAAACTCCAAATGTATTCGATAAAAATAATAATCAAAGAATAACATTATTAAATCAAAATTTAACATTATTAAATGATTCACAATTTAATAATCAAAATAATAGAATTACAATTTCACAACCTGATATGTTGAATTCTATATTTAATAAAGAAAATATTCCATTTGATACTTTAAATAATAATCTTTTAAATATAAATAAAAAATTTTCAATTGGAAATTCAATTAATTATAATAATATTAATAATTTACCAAATAATTCTTTAAGTCCAATAAGTGAAAAAATAAAAATTATAAATAAATCAGCAAAAAAATTTTCAATGCCTAATTCTTTTATTAATGATATTGATATTGAAAATCCTCTCTCTAATTCCCAAAAAGAAAGTTTAACAACTGATAAAAAAAATTCTCAAAATAAAAAAAGTTATTTTGAAGAAAAAATGTTATATTCACCAATTCCAAAAAGTCATCTCAATTCAACTACAGTTATAAAATATAATGAAGTTAATAAAACTAATAATAATAATGATAAAAATATTACAATTGATGATAAAATTAAGAATCAACTTCAATTTTTGAATAATTTATTAGATGAAAAAAAAAGAAATATTGAAGAATTAAACAATGAAAAAAATAATATAAAAGAAAATATAGATTTTATAGAAAAAAAAGAAAAAGAAATAAATGAACAATTTGAATCAAACACTCAAGAAAAAATAATGTATCAAGAAAAAAATGAAAAATTAAGAAACTATATACAAAAAATAGAATTTATGAATAATTTATTTGGAATACAATTATTAATAAAGGGTTATTTTGAAGAAAATGAATCTTGGAATCCAAAAATAAATGATAATATAATTAATAATGAAAATACTGAAACTTTTGTTTTACAAATTTCCTTCAGAGCACAAATAAAAGTTACAGTATCAAATAATTTATTTATAGAAAATAACACAGATAATATTATTGTATATAATATTAATACAAAGATTCTAAAAAAACATCTTAATAGTAATGAACCTTTATTAGAAAAAGGAAATAAATTTTATATTTTAATTCAAACTATTTATTACAATTTAGTAAATGAATTTTTATGTCCAAAAGGAATAAATAAAATTAATTATAATAATTGGAAACCAAACATGAAAAATGTATTAAAATATACTGCAAGTTATATTAATTGTATAAATTTGCTTGATAGTATATTTTCATTTGGTGAAAATATTGATTTAAATTATTTAAATGAAAAGAATTTAATTAAAGTTAAATTTGATGTCTTAAATAAAAATGGTTTTTATATTAAATTTTTATTTCAAATTAATTTATTAGATTCATTTTTAGGAATTGATTTAATAGAAGCAATTTTTCAAAATGAAATTTTAGAAGGAAAAAAAATATCATATTATGAAAATAAAGTTCAAGATTATAAAATAAGTATAAAAAATTTTTTGAAAAATTCAAATAAATTACTTTTTCATAATTTTTTTTTATTATTATATGATGAAGTATCAGAATTTTAATGTTTATTATTAAATAAATTTAAAATAATTTTTTTTGGTTTAAAAAAACTTATATAAAAATTATAAATATTTATTCCTTTTTAATAAAGATATTCATAAAAATTAACATTTTCATTCATAGAAGAAATTTGTAAGAAATAATCAGTTTTACTAATAACTCTTAATTTAACTTGTCTTTGTTGATCAGCAATTAAATTAAAATGTTCTTGTTCAAAATTATTTCCAACTAAAGAAACAAATTCAATATATTTATTTTTATTTAAAACTTCACTTAAAATTTTCCATCCTTTATGACTTAATTTATTCCTTTCTAAAAATAATTCTTTTAAAGTAGTATTAATACATAAAGTTGTTTCAAAAACTCTTAAACTTTTATTAGTTAAATTCATATCATTTAACATTAAAATTTTTAAAGTTGTATTACAAATTAATCCTTTTAACATATAACCAATATTTTCATCACCAAAATCATTTTTACTAACATCTAATAATTTTAATTTTTTATCATATTTTAATATAGTTCCTAAAATAACAGAAGCAATTTTTCCTAATTCATTATCATGAACAAATAATTTTTGTAAAAATGAATTTTTACTTATTCCAATACAAAATTCAGAAAATAATTTATCACCTAAATTATTTCCTCCTAAACTTAAAGAAAGAATTTTAACATTATTTTCTTGTAAAATATCAATTAATACTTCAATTGATTGTTTACCTAATTTATTATATGATAAATTTAAATAATCAAATTTTATTCCAAAACTTTTTATCAAAGTTAATAAACAACTTCCTCCATAATCGCCTAAATTATTTTTTGATAAATTTAAATGTCTTAAAATACCAAAATCAAAATATTTTTTAGTAACTAAATATAAAAACCTTTCACTATTTAATTCACATTCTCTTATTATTATTTTTTCAGGCGAAATTTCTTGACATCTTAAATACATTCTTAATTTATCTATAAATTTAGTACTACTTTCAAAATTCTTTTTTATAAAATCAAAACCTTTTATTTTTGTTTCTAAATCACTTTCATAATTTTCTAAATTATCATTATAATATATTTCATCATTTATTTTAAAATTATTATTTTTTAATTCATTTATATATTTTACTCCAATATCTAAATTAGCATTATTTATTTTGGATATAGTACTTTCTAAATTACCTCCTTTTATACTTGAATGCATTTTTTTATAATTAGTATTTTTTCTTTTTTGATTTGGATCTCTTGTTATTGTTTTATTCTTATTTGGACTAATAATTCCATTATTTTCATATAAATAAAAAAAATAATCAATTTTTTGATCTAATGTAATTATATTATGATTTTCACAATTTTCATTAAAAGTTTTTAATACAGGACCATATTTTTCATCTCTTCTTTTTTGTTCTTCATCATACAATTTATATTTTTCTTCAAGTGCTTTTAAATCATGTAATAAAATAGAATTTGCAGTATTTGTAAAAATATTTTCTTTTTCAATATTATTATCTTTATTTTCATTATTTTCATTATTATTATTATTTGTATTATTATTAATATTATCAAAATCTTTATTAATTAAATTTTTTGGAATAATACTTGAAATAATTTGATCTAGAGCTTTTCTTCTTATTTTTTCATTATTTTCATGAAAATAAGCATTAAATGGATCAGTTAATTTAGAATTAACTTCATTACTTTCTTCAATTGCTTGTAATGTTATTTCAACTAATTCATGATCTATTATTATATATCTTGCCGTAATTCCTTTTATTACATTTTTTTTATTTTCTGGTGATTTATTTCTCTTTAATGATGATTTCATATTTAAATCTTTCATTTCTGAAGTTTTTTTTCTTTTTAAATCACGTTTTAATTTCTCTTGTTCTTCTTTATGGATTAATTTTTCATATTTTGTTATTGTACTTGATTTTAATGCTGGTAATGTCGCTACTTTTTGAGTAAATTTTGCATCATTTAAAAATACGTTTAATGATGATAAATATGTTTTTTTAAAATTTTCTAAAAGATATGGATCATTTAAATATTCATATTTGGCAGTTTTAGTTTTATCCATTTTTTTTATTAGTAAAAAATATTTTATTAAAAATATAAATTATTCAATTTTAAATTTTGTTTATTTATTTATATTAAATAATTTAATTTTTTTATTATTTCACATCTTTAATATTATTATTTTTCATTTATTCTTTTGTAAATTTAATAAAATTTTGTTATTTTTTAATTTTTTATATTAATATAATTATTTATATATATATCTTTTTTTTTATTTTTATTATTCTTTTTTCCTTTATTATGGAAATTCAAATTTCTTTTTGGACAGGAGTGATTGGTCGTTGGAAAAAAAAATTAATGATATTAGAAAAAGAGAATATAATAATTTTACCTCCAAATAAATCAATAAATTATGATTTAAAACAAATATATTCACTTTTACATTGTACATTATATGATACAAATAAAAATAATGTTTTAAGAATAGATATTGCAAAAAAATCAATATTTATTAGATTAAATAATAAAGAAGATAAAAAATTAATATATGAACAAATTAAACATAATATTCATCAATTACAAGAAAAAAATGCATTTTCAAAAGACTTTAAATCATATAATGATGAAATACAAAAAAATCAAGAAGAAAAAGGTAATTTTTTAAATGTTCAAACAAAAATTTCAGAATTAATGAATTATTTTATTGAAATATCAGTTAAAATAAATGATTTTAGAACAATAATAGACTCATCAAAATTATCAAAAGAAGCAAAAATGAAATTAACAGAAAATCACAATAATTTAAATTTAATAAAAGATGAAATGAAAATAAAATTTGATGATTTAATACAAGACATATTTGATTATCGTGATATGAATGAATTACTTTTAGACAATTCATTTAATAATAATCATAATATTATAAATAATTCAAGTAAAAATTTATTTAATTTAAATAATACAAATAATACAAATAATAAAATAGAAAAAAAACACAAATTTATATTTAATGAATCATATAATTTTCAACCAAGAAAAAGTATAAATTCAAAAATAACAATAACAAAAAATATGATAAGTGAATTAATAAAAGCATACACATCAAATCAAAAAACATTACCAATATATTTTAACGAACCAATATCAATGTTACAAAAAGAATGTGAGAAATTTTATTATTCAAATTTATTAACAAAAGCATCAGAACAAAAAACAATAGAAAAAAAATTAAGTTACATATGTGCATTTATAATATCAGAAATATCATTAAATATAGGAAGACAATTAAAACCAATGATTCCTTTAATAGGAGAAACTTTTGAATATATTGATAATAATTTAAAATATAAATACATATCTGAAGAAGTTCAAAGAAGACCTCATGTTTCTGCTTATTATGCAGAAAGTGATAAATGGAAATTTTATGGTGATAATAAAAATATTTCGAATTTCAAATTTATTACTGGAAGTTATGAAATAGAATTTTTAAGTAAATGTCATTGTTTATTATATGATGATGAATTATGTGATTTTATACATTTTACTTTTAATAAACCAAAAACACTTTTTAAAGGCATTTTTAATAATAAAATATATTATGATTTTAATGGGAATGTTAATATTAAAACTAATACAAGTGAAATTTATGCTGAAATTAAATTCGAAAATGAAAAGAAAAATACTGATTTAGGGAGTTTTAATGGAGAAATTAAAAATGGTGATAATATAATATATAAAATAGGAGGTAATTGGAAAAAAGAAATATATATTACTGATAAAGATAACAATAATAAAGAAATTTTATTTTCAATTCCAGAAATGAATTTTTATAATAATACAACTGAAAATTATATTTTACCAGAATATAATTGTAATTTTAATAATTTAGATGATAATTTAAAAAAATTTTTACCTATTTCTGATACGAGATTTAGACCTGATCAAAGAGAATATGAAAATGGAAATATTGAAAAAGCACAAGAAATTAAAGTTAAATTAGAAAATAATCAAATTAAAAGACAAGAAATTTATGATAGTAATCAAAAAGAATATAAACCTAATTATTTTTGTAATAAATATAATGAAGATAGTTTAGATTTTATTTATATGTATAATGGGAAATATTGGGATGATAGAGAAAATAAGAATTTTAATCATATTGTTGATATATTTAAATTAGATTAAAATTTTTTTAAATTATAATATTATTATATTTTAATTTTAAATAAATATTACTTTTTTATTTTAATAAAAGAATAATTTCATATAATAATTTTATATATATATATAATGAAAAATAATTTTAGATATAAATAACTAATTAATTATTATATAAAATATACAAAAAAACTATTCTGAAAAAAATAAAATGAATTATATATATGAAGCATTAGCAGAAATTGATTGTTTTGGAACTAACTTTAATTTTTTTTTAAACCATAAAAAAAAATTTAAAACATTTTATGGAGGAATAATAACAATAATAACATTATTATTAATAATATTATGTCTAATATGTTTTGGTGATAATTTGTATCATAAAAAAAATCCAACAATAAATCAAACTAACATAAATTCAGATTATACAATAATAAATTTGAAAAATGAAAAATTAGTTTTTGCATTTAGATTTGAAAATCTTGATGGTCAATATGTAGATATTTCAAATAAAATATATCCTAAAATTTATTATTATTCTAGACCAGAAATAAATAATTCTAATTCCCTTTCAGTTTTTAAACAAGAAGAATTTTTATCTTATCATATTTGTAATGAAAGTGATGATGGTGAAAATATAAATTTAATTAAAAATTATGGAAAATTATTTTGTATTGATTTTAATAATAAAAAATTTGGTGGTTATTGGGATAATCATTTTATTTATTATTTTGAAATTAGATTATATTTTTGTTTAAATGGTGAAAAATATAGTAAAAATAATCCAAATTGTACTTCAATTGAAACATTAAATAAAATTTTTAATAATGAAAATCCTATTCTTTTTAGTTTATATTATCCAATTTATTATTTTGATTTTAATTCTATAAATAATCCTTTAGTTAAATGTTATAAAAACTACTTTTATTATTTAAATTATAATTTACAAAAAAATGATAGATTATATATTAAAAGATATATTTTAAATGATGATCAAGGAATTTTATTAGAAAATAAAAAAGAAATATCAGTTTGGGGTGTTGATAAAATTTTAGGAGATTTCTCTTATTTTTCAAATGAAGAATTAAATAAAGAAAATTCATCTTCTTTATTTTATTTAATGAATGTTTATATGTCTTCTGAAAAAACTTATTATAAAAGATATTATACTAAAATTCAAGATGTAATTGCTGAATTTGGAGGATTAATTAGTGTTATTTCTTCTATTTCTAAATTTTTTTGTGATTTTATTAATGAAAAATTTCAAAAAATTAAAATAATAGACTTCTTATTTGATATGAAAAGTAAAAAAAATTCTTTAAATTACCATACTGATGATAATACTGTTATTCAAAATATGAAATTAAATAATAAAACTTATTATATGAATGGGAAAATTAATATAAATCACATTTATAAAAATGAAAATAAAAATTTTGAAAAAGTATCTAATGTAAATAGTATAAGTAATACTGTTATAAATTTAAGTAATGTTAAAAAAGGAAGTGATATTTTATTATCTCGTATAATTAAAAATTTAGAAAATAAAACTAAAGAAGAAACTATTGTAAATGAATCTTTTGATAATTTAAATAAATTGTCTCCTTTAAATAATCAGAAAAAACATAAAAGAAAAAAAAGAGAAACAAACTTATCTTTATTTTTAATTATAAAATTAGATTTATTTCTATATTTCAGAAGTTGTATGAATTCTGAAAAAACAAAATGTATTATAAGAAATTATTCTTTAATTGATTGGTTTTATATCGAATCTTGTGAAATAATGAATTATTTATTAAGGAATAAAATATTATTATTTTTAGAAAATTATTTTTTAAATGAATATCAAATTAAAGCATTATTATATTCAAGAAAAATTTATTTAAAAGATATAACTCAATTTCAAAAAAAAATATATGATGAAGATAATATTAATAAATTAATAAGTTATTATAATAGTATTAATATTCAAAAAAATAATTCAAAAATAGATGATTTTATGTTTGATATTTTAGATGAAAAAATAAAAATAAATTTTTAACTATTTTTTTGGTAATATTATTCATTCATATTATTTACAAAAAATATTATTTTTACTTTTTTTATTATTTTTTTTCAGTAAATGCATTAATAATATTTATTTTATTTTGAATAATCTCTTTTCCATTTGGAATTTTTCCAACAGAATTTTTTTTACATTTATTTATATAACAATTATTATTAATGCTATTTTTCTTATAATTTTTATATTTTTTTTTATAATATTCATTTTCTTCAATAGAACTTTTACTTCTAAAATGTTTATTATTATCAAATTTTTTATTTAAATTTATTTGATTCTCATTTCCTTCCTTTATTTTATTCATTCCATTTATGTCATCAAAATGAGAATGAGTTTTATTTGTTAAAGAATCTTTATTATTATTATTATTACATCTTTTTAAAGATTCTTCAAATCTTTTCATTAAATTTTGATTAATTTTTTGCGTTATTTTTAAATTTTCTAAACATTGTGCTTCTAATTTTTCTAATTCTTCAAATTGTGATTTTAATTTATTTGTTTCTATTTTATTTTCTTCGTTTTTTTTTAGGTAAAAATCTTTTAAATTTTCTTCTTTTTGTAAATATTTTTTTACTTCTTCTTCTTTATATTTTTCTCTTTCATATCTTATTTTTGTTGTTTTTGATTGATTAATATTTTCTAATTCAATATTATTATTATTTATTATATTATTATTTATTTTTTTTTCTATTCTTGCTTGATTATAATTTAATATTTTTTTCTGTTGATTTTTTTCTTTTGCATTTTTAATTTCTTTTTTTAATTTTTCTCTTTCTTTATTTATTATATTATGTTTTTCTTCTAATTCTTTTCTTTTATCAATATCAATTGACAATAATTCTTTTTTAACTGAATTTTTTTCTTTTCTTATTTTATTAATAGTTTGTTCTTTTTTTTGTATTTGAATCATTTTTTTATTTAATTCTTCATCATTTCTCTTAATTACATTTATTCTATTTTTTAATGTTCGAATTTTATTTTCATAAATTTTTTTTTCTTTTTCTGATTCTTTTGATTCTTTAAATGTTTTTTTTAAATTTTCAATATTAGTATTATTATTTTTTTTAATTGTTTTATTTAAATCTTTTTTATTTGAGTTATTTATTTCTGTGGATGTATATTTATTTTTATTATTTTTTATTTTATTTGAAGAAATTTGTTTTTAA
>JAEEGK010010003.1_pt1 | contig 21960 bp, 18 predicted proteins | sample 8958771 | NCBI WGS metagenome assembly JAEEGK01 (sample SAMN16246547, study PRJNA631951) | gut metagenome | biome: gut microbiome; feature: rumen; material: SC-attached | host: Bos | place: Iran: Karaj | collected 2018-10 | reverse complement strand
CATTGCCCGTGAGCTGGTATCCTTTGATCATGGCGATGGCGCTTTCCAAGTGCACCCACCAGAGCTTCTGGTCCCACTCCAGTTCCTGGGTGGGATACCCCTTGCGGTCCATGAAATAGAAGATGCCGCCGTACTCCTTGTCCCAGCCGTAGTCGATGACGCGGAGGGCGATCTCCATGCTCTTGTCGATGATGTCCCGCCGATGCAGGCGGATGCCCAAGTTCATCATGAACCAGAGCGCTTCCAGGTCGTGGCCCGGATTGACGCGGCGTCCTTCGAAGCAGTCGATGAGGCTGCCGTCCGGGGCCAGGTTCTCCACCATCACGCCCAGGTCCGGCTGGTAGAAGACGTCGAAGACTTCGTGCAGGGCCTCGTCGATGGTCTTGTCCAGGAGCGTCTTGTCCTCAATGATGGGCTCGATCTCCAGCGCCATGTTGCAGATGATCATCGGGAGGGCGAAGTCCTTCATGGGACGGGTGCCGGGGACAGCCTTCAGCCACTTCCCCTTCGGGTTCGAGCGGCGGGCCAGGATGCGGTCGAAGGTCTTGCGGGCCACATCGGCATAGTGTTCATTGCCGGTGGCGACAGCCAGCTGGGCGAAAGCCATGCAGGCGAAGGTGTTGGAGAATATGTTGTAAGGCGCGATGATGGGCTTTCCCTCCCGCGTGAGCGAGAAGTAGAAATCGTAATTCCCGTCATGGCCGAATTTCTCCAGGAAGCGGGCGCCCTGCTCTGCGCAGGCGAGCCACGCCGGATTCTTCTCCACCTGGTTGTACAGCATGGCGAACATCCAAATCTCCCGGCCCTGCAGCCAGACGAACTTGTCGGTGTCGAATACGGCGCCGTCGCGGTTCAGGCAGGTGAAGTACCCGCCGCACTCCTTGTCCTGGGATTTATCCAGCCAGAACGGCAACACGCTATCGTACAATTCCTTCCGGTAGCGCGCCGCCATGGCTCCAAAGTCAATTTCGTTCATATGACGTTTTTTTAGGACTGTTTCCTTGTTGGCTTGCCACAAATTTAACAACAAACAAGAAATATACAAACATTTTTAACGAATTATTAAAAATAAAAAAGAAGTTTTTAACGGAACGGCCAGATGGTACTTGTATAAATGACGGAGTTTTCCTAACTTTGCCTTGATTGCAATCGATTATGGACTCTTTTCCGGACACGCTTCTGAAAAGCCGCTACGCGGCGGAGAAGAAAAGCATCCTCGCCCTCTGCGAGAAGGGGGACACCTTCAGCCTGGCGGACCTGGCCCGCGAGCTGGGCACCAGCATCCCCAAGATCACCCGCATCGTCGGCGAAATGGAGCAGGCGGGCGTCCTCTCCGACTGGGGCAAGCAAGAATCGGCCGCCGGACGCCGTCCGAGCGTTTTCGGCCTGAACCCGGACGCCGGATATTTCGTCGGCGTGGAAGTCGGCCAGGATACGCTCGCGCTGGCCGTCACGGACTTCACCGGCCGGCTGATCCAGTTCCAGGACGGAATCGCGTACACCCTGACCAACACGGAAGAGTCCGTTCTCGGCCTGTGCGCAGCCGTGCGGAAACAGACGCGCAAATACCGCCTGGACCCGGACCTGCTCCGCGCCATGGGCGTGAACTTGACCGGCCGCGTCAATCATCAGACCGGTTACAGTTACAGTTATTACATCAGCGAGGAAAAGCCCGTCCGGGATATTCTGGAATCCGGTTTCGGCGGGCCGGTCTTCATCGAGAACGACTCCCGGGGCATGGCCTTCGGCGAATATATGAGCGGCATCGCCGGCGACGCCCGCACGGTCCTTTTCCTGAACGTGGGCTGGGGACTGGGCATGGGCATGGTCCTGGACGGAAAGCTGTTCAACGGCAAGTCCGGATTCTCCGGCGAAATCGGCCATTTCCCCCTGCTGGACAACCACCAGATCTGCCGCTGCGGCAAGGTCGGCTGCCTGGAGACGGGCGCCTCGGGTCTGGCCCTGCACCGCCTCATCGGCGAACGCCTCGACAAAGGCCATCCCTCCATCCTGTCATCCTTCCGTGCGGCCGGCCGGGACATCACCCTGAACGACATCCTGGACGCCGTGGAGAAGGAGGATGTGACCGCCATTGAATGCGTGGAACAGGTGGGAGGCACGCTGGGCCGCGCCGTCGCCGGACTCATCAACCTGTTCAACCCCGACGTGGTGGTCATCGGCGGCCGTCTCTGCGTGACGGAGAAGTACCTGATGCCGCCTCTGCTGAGCGCCGTGAACCGCCTGTCCCTCAACCTGGTGAACAATGACACCGTCATCAAGGTGTCACGCCTCGGAAACAAGGCCGGCGCGGTGGGCGCCAGCCTCCTCGCCAGACACAGACTCTTAAACCGATAGATATGGAAAACCGACGAGAATTCCTCAAGAAAGGGGCGCTGGCGGCCGCCGCGGCGCCGCTGCTGGCCACCGCCTGCAAAAGCGGACCCCAAGGTGACCAATACGGCATCGAACCGGACCCCGCCGTCGAGAGCAGGCTAATCGTGCCCAAGGGGGCCGGCCTGCCCATCACCGGCACGTTCCTGGACGAAATCTCCCACGACATCCCCCACCAGAACTGGGGCGAACGGGAATGGGACCGCGATTTCCGGTACATGAAGGCCATCGGCATCGACACGGTCATCGACATCCGCTGCGGGTACCGGAAGTTCATCACCTACCCGTCCCCTTACCTGCTCAAAAAGGGATGTTACATGCCCTCCGTGGACCTCATCGACATGTTCTGCCGCCTGGCGGAAAAATACGGGATGAAGTTCATGCTCGGCCTGTACGACTCCGGCCAATACTGGGACACGGGCGACATGTCCTATGAAGTGGAGTCCAACAAGTTCGTCATCGACGAAGTGTGGGAGCGATACGGAAGCAAGTACAAGAGCTTCGGCGGCTGGTACATCTCCGGCGAGATATCCCGCGCCACGAAGGGCGCCATCGAGTCCTTCCGGACCATGGGACGCCAGTGCAAGGAGGTTTCCGGCGGCCTGCCCACTTTCATCTCCCCCTGGATCGACGGCAAGAAGGCCGTCATGGGCACGGGCAAGATGACCAACGACGAGGCCGTCTCCGTCGCCCAGCACGAAAAGGAATGGAACGAGATTTTCGACGGCATCCACGAGTATGTCGACGCATGCGCCTTTCAGGACGGGCACATCGACTACGACGAGCTGGACGCCTTCTTCAGCGTGAACAAGAAACTCGCGGACCGCTACGGGATGCAGTGCTGGACCAACGCCGAAACCTTCGACCGGGACATGCCCATCCACTTCTTCCCGCTGAAGTTCGACAAGCTCCGCCTCAAGCTGGAGGCCGCGAAGCGCTGCGGCTACGACAAGGCCATCACCTTCGAGTTCTCCCACTTCATGAGCCCCCAGTCGGCCTATCTCCAGGCCGGCCATCTGTATGACCGATATAAAGAATACTTCGGACTATGAGCAACCGGGAAAGAAGCATGGGATACATCGTCTTCCTGTCCTTCGTGGCGGCGATCGGCGGTATCCTGTTCGGCTATGACACGGCCGTGATCTCCGGCACGACGGAGATCGTCAAGGCCCAGTTCGGCCTGTCCACGGGACTGGAAGGCTGGTTCGTGGGCTGCGCCCTCATCGGCTCCATCATCGGCGTGATGGTCGCGGGCATGCTCAGCGACTTCCTCGGCCGCAAGAAGACGATGCTCATCGCGGCCCTGATGTTCTCCGTCTCGGCCATCGGCTGCGCCGTGTGCGGGAATTTCTCCCAGCTGGTGGTGTACCGCATGATCGGCGGCTTCGGCATCGGCGTCGTATCCATCGTCTCCCCCATCTACATCTCCGAGGTGGCTCCCGCCGAAAAGCGGGGGACGCTCGTGTCCCTGTACCAGCTTTTCATCACCATCGGGTTCCTCCTGGCCTATCTGATGAACTACATCATCCTGCGCGGGGCCTCGACGGACGCCGCGGGGACGGAGCTGGGCGTCCGCATGTTCAACCAGGAATACTGGCGGGGAATGTTCGGATGCGAAGCGATTCCGGACCTGCTGTTCCTTCTCCTCATTTTCTTCATCCCGGAGAGCCCCCGCTGGCTGGCCATCCGCGGCCAGCGGCAGGACAAGAGCGAGGAATGGAAGGCCCTGCGCGAACCCGGTATCCTGAAAGCGGTGCTCGTCGGCAGCGCCATCGCCATCCTGGGCCAGTTCATGGGCGTGAACGCCGTCCTGTACTACGGGCCGAAGATCTTCCAGGACGCCGGCCTGAGCGGGGAAGGGTCCATGTTCTCGACCGTCCTCGTGGGCGTGGTGAACATGCTCACCACCGTCATCGCCCTCCTCATCATCGACAAGGTGGGGCGCAAGCAGCTTGTCTGGTGGGGCGTGGGCGGCATGATCGTCTGCCTGCTGTGCATCGGCACCTGGTTCGCCGTCGGTACGATGCCCACCTGGTTCCTGCTGACCTTCTTCCTCCTCTACGTGTTCTGCACGGCCATCTCCATCAGCGCCGTGGTCTTCGTCCTCCTGTCCGAGATGTACCCGAACCGGGTCCGCGGCCTGGCGATGTCCATCGCGGGCCTCGCCCTCTGGGTGGGGACCTACCTCATCGGCCAGCTGACGCCCTGGATGCTGGAGAACCTGACCCCGGCGGGCACCTTCTTCCTCTTCGCCTTCTGCTGCCTCCCCTACCTGTTCATCATGTGGAAATACATTCCGGAGACCACCGGAAAAACCCTGGAGGAAATCGAGGCATATTGGAAGAAGTAACCGTTTTTCTTTCAAAGCTATAGGGATTTTCATTTTTTCTGCCGATATTTATGGTCAGAATCACAAAAAGTCCCTTTTTATGAAAATCACGCACTTCCTCTTCGCCGCGGCTTCAGCGATCCTGCTGGCGCTCAGCGCAAACGCCCAGCCCAAGAACACCTTCTGCAACCCCCTGGACATCATTATCGGCCAGGAGAGGGCCTACCGGGGCGGCGAACCCGTCGTCCTCGTCTACCAGGACGACTATTTCCTGTTCGTCTCCCACCGCAAAGGCTACTGGTACTCCCCCGACTTCAAGAACTGGACGTATGTGGACGCCCCGAACTATCCGGGCGGCGTGGTCTCCGTCGTGGAGATGGACGGCACCCTGTACGGCTGCTCGATGAACAACAAGCGGGTGTTCCGGGCCGTGGACCCGCGCAAGGGCGAATGGGAGCAGTGCGGCACGCTGGACAGCGACCGCTACGGCGACGCCAACATGTTCTATGACGACGGGCATCTGTACCTGTACTACGGCTGGTCGCAGATCATGCCCTTCAAGGTCGTGGAGCTGGACAAGACCACCTTCAAGGAGATTTCCGAGCCCAAGGTCCTCTTCTTCGGCGACCACCGGAAGCACGGCTTCGAGAGCCGCCGCAACGAGGACGTGATCTACTCCATCTTCAACGGCCGGCGCGACTACTTCGAAGAGGAGTATCCCTGGATCGAAGGTCCCTGGATGACCAAGCACAACGGCAAGTACTACCTCCAGTACGCCGCCATCGGCCTGGAGTTCCTCTCCTATTCACACGGCGTGTACGTGAGCGACTCCCCCACCGGCCCGTTCACCTACTCTCCGCACAACCCGCTGACCTTCAAGACCACCGGCTTCGCCGTGGGAGCCGGTCACGGAAGCACCTTCCATGACAAGAACGGACAGCTCTGGACCATCTGCATGATCCCGGGCAACTACGGCGGCGGACGCGGCTCCGAGCTCGCCATCTATCCGACCTCCGTGGACAAGAACGGCGTGATGCATTCCGAGACCGCCCTCGGCGACTGGCCCCAGTACTGGCCGGGCTCCCGGAAGGGCGACGTCGGCGACAACTGGACCGGCTGGAAGCTCCTCTCCCACAAGAAGAAGGTGGAGGTCTCTTCCACCTTCGAAAACTACGCTCCCGCCAAGGGCGTGGACGAGGACTTCATGACCTGCTGGGCGGCGGAGACCGGCGACCCGGGCGAATTCTTCTGCGTGGACCTCGGCCAGGCCGCCGACATCCGGGCCATCCAGGTCAATTTCGACCACATCGGCGGCACGGCGCCCATGGGACGCGGGTTCGGCGCTCCCCAGGCACCCCCGGAGCACTATCAGTGCTACACCGTGGAGGTTTCGGCCGACAAGGTCACCTGGACCAAGGTTGCTGACAAGCCGGACAACAAGCAGGAATTCCGCCATGTCTACATCGAGCTTCCCGCCCCGGTGAACGCCCGCTATGTCAAGGTCACGAACCTCGGCACCTATGACGGCGCCAAGTTCTGCATGAAGGACCTCCGCGTGTTCGGCAATCCGGACAAGGGCAAATCCGTGGTCGTGAAGAAGAAGAACCTCAAGGTGGTCCGGAACCCCGAAGACCGTCGGGAAGCCACCCTCCTGTGGGATCCGGTCCCGGGCGCGGACGGCTACATCATCCGCTACGGCCTGAACAAGAAGAAGCTGTACAACAGCTATATCGTCTACGACACCAACAGCTTCAAGCTCCACAGCCTCAACACGGAATCCGACTACGTCTTCCGCGTCGAATCCTTCGACAGCGGACTGGACTACTGCCGGGAGAAGACGGAAGCCGTGAACGGCATGGGCGCCGAGGTGGAGATCAACAAGCGCGGCAACGGCAACTTCGGCTACGGCGGCAATGCGCTGACCAAGCGCGTGATGCTGAAGGAAGGCGTGGACGAGTATGTGTTCGAAGGCATCGACCCGGGCTTCTGGGTGATCAACCACACCTACGGACCCGTCCTCTGGAACGGCGACCTCAAGGAGGAAGACCTCATCGGCGAGGGCGAACCCGGCATCGAGGCCAAGCTGACCGAACTCGGACACGGGACGACGGTCACCGGCGAACTGCGGATGAAGGTCGTCCGCGGACAGGACGCCGGCAAGGTGGTCCTGACCATCGTACATTTCTAGTCGGGGGGATTCCCGGTCTCCGGGAATTCTTCCCCGGGAACTTCCGGGTCCGCGTTGACCCGGCGTGCGGCGGCGTCGATGACGTCGCCGTATCCCGTTAAAGCGGCGAACGGAGCGAACTGGGCGGCCCGCTCGAGCATCGACATGCGCGGATGGCGCTTCGACGTCGGGTGCGGAAGGTTGATGATGTCGGCGTACTTGTCCATCATTTGCGGTGTCCTCCTATCTGGTTGTTCCGTTCACGGGTGGTCGCCCCTTCTTCGAAGTCGATGCCCGTCAGGATGGCGTTCTTGCCGAACTTGCGGCGGATGGCGAGGATGGCCTCCTGCCGGCTCCGCTCCCGGCCCGAATCGTCCGTCTCCTCGAACAGGTCCAGCTGAACACCTTCCACTTTGGACTCGTCGATGACGTGGTTCGCCACCACATAGACCCGGCGGATGAACAGCCGGCGGTCCACGATGCGGTCGTACAGGTCCATGACGGCGTCGGCGATCAAGGTGGTGGACGAGGTCTGGCGGCCCAGGTTCACCGAGCCGTGCGCCGGTTTGGGCACGCTCCGGCCGTACCAGTCCGCCTCCACGTCCCCCTGATAATCCGCCGACAGGCTTTCCGTGTCATAGCCGATGTGCAGGACCATCTGGTCTGTCACCAGGCGCTTCTCCACGAGATCCAGCACCAGGGAATCCGTCATCTCCCGGACGATGATCCGCCCTTTCTCAAAAGTATACGGGCTTGAGAGCACCTGGCCGCTGGAAAGGCTGTTCGCCGAAGGGCGGTACGCCTTGATGGCGGCCATCGTGCAGGGTTCCCAGCCCCAGGCATGGTCAATGAGCAGCTCGGCGTTCACGCCGAACAGGCGATAGAGGACCTCCTCCGTGCGCAGGGAGCAGCGGGCCACGTCGCCCATCGTATACATTCCGTTCTTCTCCAGCCGGGCGGCGATGCCGCGCCCCACCCGCCAGAAGTCCGTCAGCGGCCGGTGCGTCCAGTATTTCCGCCGGTAGGACATCTCGTCCAGCTCCGCGATCCGCACCCCGTCCTTGTCCGCCGGGCTGTGCTTCGCCTCGATATCCATCGCCACTTTCGCCAGATACAGGTTCGGGGCGATGCCCGCCGTTGCGGTGATGCCCGTGGCGTCCAGCACGGCCTGGATCATCCGCCGCGCCAGTTCATGGGCCGTCAGGCCGTACAGCGGCAGATAATCCGTCGCGTCGATGAAAACCTCGTCGATGGAATAGACATGGATGTCCTCGGATGAGACATATTTCAGGTAAATCTCATAGATTTTCGCGCTGACTTCCATGTACAGGGCCATCCGCGGCACGGCGACGAGGAAGTCCAGCGCCAGGTGCGGATCGGCCTGCACGGCCTTGTTGTCGAAGGAACTGCCCGTGAGGCGGGCCTTCCGGGCGCGCGCGGCGTTGATTTCCCACACCCGCTGCTTCACCTCGAACAGCCGTCCGCGCCCGGGAATGCCGTATGACTTGAGCGACGGCGACACGGCCAGGCAGATGGTCTTGTCCGTACGCGACTCGTCCGCCACCACGAGATTCGTCGTGAGGGCGTCCATCCCCCGTTCCGCGCACTCGACGGAGGCGTAGAACGACTTGAGGTCGATCGCAATGTAGGTACGGGCTTTGTCCATGGGAATCCAAAGATAAGCAATCTTTGCGAGATTCCGGAGGACAGATTCCTCGACTTCGCTCGGAATGACAAGGAGACTTCGCTCGGAATGACAAGGAGGATGTCAGGCGAGGACGTGGTGGGTGACGGAGGAGAGGAGGCCCAGGGACTGGGCGCGGTCAAGGAAGAACTGTTCGAATTCGGCCCCGTAGATGTTCCGGGACAGGTGCAGGAAGAGTTTCCCGTCATAGCCCGTGCAGGAGACGGCGCCGCTGTTGCCCCGCTGGCAGCCCAGGATGAAGTCGAACTCGGTCACGTAAGGCCGCATTTCCTCCGGCACGCGCACCTGGCCCAGGTTGGACAGAGTCTGGGAGAAGTATATGTCTCCATGGTGCTTGTTGACCGCGTCGATGATGGGCTTCTTGACGAGAAGCGGCAGGCAGCGGACGGCGAAATTCGCCTCCAGCTCCACATTGGCGGCGATCTTCGGCTCCAGGTTCTCCGGACGCAGCATCGCCTCCTTCTGCATCTTCACGAGCCGGACCAGCTGGTCCAGCTGGAGATATCCGCTGCGGACGTCCATGCCCAGGTTCACGTAGGAGGAGAAGTTCCGGACCGTACGGCTCCCGTACATCGGACGGAGGTTCACCGGAACGCTGACTTTCAGCACACCAGTCTTCTTTTCGTCCCCGTCGGCACGGTACAGCTTCTGGAGCGCGTCCAGCATCATCCCCGTCAGGAGGTCCGTCACCGTGCAGTCCATCCGGCGGCAGACCGCCTTCACCTTGTCCATCGGCATCACCACGCGGATGTCGCGCAAGCCCGATCCGGGCAGGCGCTGTCCTTTGATGTGATAGGCGGGGACGTTTTTCTCCAGCGCGCCTTTGCGGCCGGAAAAGACCGTCTTGAAACTGTCCTCGAACTCCCCGGCGTCCGGCTCCTCGGACGGATTCAGCACGAGGCCGGAATAGGAGATGGACAGGCCGTATTTCAAATGGAGATATTCTCCGGCGAGGGTGAGCAGGAAAGTCTCGGCGCCCGTTCCGTCGGCGAGGGCGTGGAAGACGTCCAGGACAATGCGGCTTCCCTCGGCGCTTACCTTGTACAGAAAGCCGCCGTTGTCGCTGAAATGGCGGCGGTTGAGCGGAGCGGCCGGCGCCACTTCGGGTTCCTTCTCCATCCGGCGCAGATGCCACCAGAAAGCACCGGCGCGGAGCTCGCACCGGAAGGTGGGGATCCGCTCGGACACCGTCAGCAGCGCCTGGCGGAGGACGGCGAGGTCAACCGGCTCCGTGAGCGTGACGCTCATCCGGTACAAGGATGCGTAATGCTTGCTGAGGGAGGCGGGATAAATGTTCGCCGCATTGTCGATCCGCATCCGGGCGGGAATCTGAAGGGTAGGTGCCATGTTTGCCAGCATTGGTTCTGCGGCAAAGGTATCAGCCCCGTCAGGAGGGAGCAAAAAAAGGTGGTGAAAGGGGCGGAAATGTGACGAAATCCGCCCATTTGGGGCGAATTACCGGCCTCTCCGGAGCCGTCCGATGGCGTGCTCCAGGCTTTCGGTAGGTTCGATGATGTTGTAGTCCCTCCAGAAATCGGGGTCCAGGAACTCGGCGGCCTTGTCGCTGAGGATGTCCACGGAGCGGAACGCATCGGCCCGGGCGATCGGGACGGCGGGCTCGCGGACGTCGGTCACGACGAGTTCGTTGACGGCGGTGTAGGTGGTGGCGAGCAGGCGCTTCCGCCAGTCGCAGTTGAACCGCATCGTGGACCGGAAATAGGACAGCCGGCTCTTCCCGTCCTGGAGCCGGTAGTTGATCACGATGGACAGCTCCCGGGGGGTGAGCCGCAGCGTGAGCGGTTTCCGGACCACCATCATCTGGGTGGCCTTGCCGATATCGGACATGTCCAGGGACATCTCGATGCGGGTGAAGGAGAGGAGCTCGCGGTCGATATACAGCGTGCCGTAGTAGAGGGCCCATTCCACCTGCCGGTAGCCGGGACGGAAATGGATCACGAACTGGAGGCGGTCGCCGATGTAGGTGGGCATGCCCATCTCGAAGTCATAGAGGGAAAGTTCGTCCTTGTCGAAGAGGATTTCGTGGTTCTTCACCACGTCGAAGGTGACCGCCTGCGTGGGGCCGCCCTGAACCTTGACGCTCAGGGTGTCGGCCTTGCGCTGGCTCAGCAGGACGCGGCTCTTCTCCAGGGCCGTGCGGTCCCGGTAGATCGTTCCGTCATAACCGGTCTTGTACATCCGGGACACGGCTTCGGAGACATAGATGTAGCGGCTGCGCTTCCGGACCGTCTCCCGGTAGAAGCATTCCAGCAGTTCGGGATCCTGGCTGAACCGGTCCGGAATGTTGTCGATGGCGGCCCGGACAATCTCCAGCGGATCGCCGGTGACGATGGACGCCTCCTCCAGGGGCATGGACTCCGGGACCATCCGGATCCGCAGGGGCCCTCCGGAGGGACGCTGGCGGACGGTGCGGTAACCCATGAAAGAGAAGACCACTTCGTTCACGGGACTGTCGGACTTGATGGTGAAATCGCCGTCCGCGTTGGTCACCGTGGCGAAATGCTTGGAAGGGACGGACACGTGCACCGATTCCATCGGACGGCCCGTGGTCGCGTCCACGACGCTCCCCTGTACCGAATAGCCCAGCCGGACGGTGTCCACCTGGCCGTATAGGGCGACGGAACAGAAGACGAACACTATCAATATCAAGTATTTTCGCATGGGAAAATCTGTTTCTTCCACAAATTTAAACAATCTCGCGGGAAAAACAATTTTTTCCGGATTTTCCGCTCCGTTCCGGGAAGATTTTCCTATATTTGTAACAAGATAGTTACGTGAGGCCTATGGACACTCCCTTTCCCTATGACAAATTCGTGACCGGCAAGAATTTCATCGGCCGGAAAGCCGAATGCACGGTCCTGTCCAACCTGATCTCCCAGCACGAGCACGTCGCCCTGTACGAGCCGCCCAAGTCCGGGAAGACCTCCCTCGTCCAGCAGGCGATGTATTCCATGCGTTACGGCCAGCGGGCTTTCACCGTGGGCCAGTTCTCCGTCCTGAACATCCGCACCGTGGACGAATTCCTCTCCCGATACGGCGCCACCGTCATCCGGATGGTGGCGTCGGCCCCGACGGAATACGCCCGCATCGTCGCGGACTACCTGGGCGGCACCCACTTCGTCTTCGACCCCGAGGCCTTCGCCGCCTCCGAGGAGATCCTTTCCCGCAGCTGGGACCTGGACGAGGAGGATGTCAAGGCCGTCCTGCGGCTCCCCTTCCGCATCGCCGCGGACCGGGGCAACCCGCTGCTCCTGGTGATTGACGAATTCCAGAACGTGCTCGAGACCGAGGACGGCGACCGGATCCTCCGCCCCCTGGACGCCATCATCAAGGAGGAGGCGGAGCAGGGGCACAAAGGTTTCTCCTTCATTTTCTGCGGATCCATGGTGAACGCCATGAAGCAGATCTTCCAGACCAGCCGCCTGTTCCACCGGCATGTCACCCGGGTGCGGCTCTCCACCGTGGACGAGCGGGAGATCGCCGACCACGTGGTGCGCGGTTTCCTTTCCGGCGGCAAGGTCCTGGACAAGGAGCTGCTCATCGGCGCCTGCCGCCTGTTCAAGAACAACCTCTGGTACATCAACCATTTCGCCGCCATCTGCAACTCGATGTCCAAGGGCTATGTCATGGAGCCGGTCCTGGTCGACGCCCTCGCCAGCCTGCTCTCCGTCCACGAACCCCGCTTCCGGGCGATGGTCTGCGGCCTGACCACGCACCAGGTCAACCTGCTGCGCGCCACGGTGGAGGGGAACATCCGCTTCAGCGCCTCCGAAGTCATCCGCAAATACGGACTCAACTCTTCGGCCAATGTCAAGCGCGTGAAGGACGCCCTGATGAAAAAGGAGATTCTCACCTTCGACGACGAGGACAAGCCGGAGTTCCTGGACCCGCTGTTCGAATACTGGATCAAGAAGTTTTATTTTGAACTGCCTGAATGATGAAAAAGAAGATTGTCGTGCTGACCGGCGCCGGTGTGAGCGCCGAAAGCGGTTTCGCCACCTTCCGCGACACGGGCGGACTGTGGGAGCAGTATGACGTGCAGGACGTCGCTTCCATCGAGGGATGGTACCGCAACCGCAAACTGGTGCTGGACTTCTACAACCAGCGCCGGGAGCAGCTGAAGGACGCCAAGCCCAATGCCGCCCATATCGCCATCGCCGGACTGGAAGAGAAGTACGATGTGGACGTCGTGACCCAGAACGTGGACAACCTCCACGAACGGGCCGGTTCCACGCGGGTGCTTCACCTGCACGGCGAACTGACCAAGGTCCGGCCGGAGAACGGCCATTACGACCGTGACTACCGGACCGACCAGGTCATCGACATCGGCTATGACAAGGTCTCCCTCGGCGACACCGCCCCCAACGGGTCGCAGCTGCGTCCGCACATCGTCTTCTTCGGCGAGGCGGTCCCGAACATCGAAAAGGCCATCGACCTGGTGTCCCGGGCGGACATCCTCCTGATTGTGGGCACCTCCCTGCAGGTGTATCCCGCCGCCGGCCTGTACCGCTACGCCCGGCCGGAAACCCCTATCTACATCATCGACCCGAAAGACGTCCCCGTCCACGACCCCCGCATCACCCTCATCCGCGACGTCGCCACGAAAGGAATGGAAAAATTCATTGAGATGCTTGCAGATTAGCGAATTATTGCTACCTTTGCAGTCCCAATGAAAAAAGGAGGTGTAAAAGCATGATCATTGTCCCGATTAAGGAAGGAGAAAACATCGAGAGAGCCCTGAAGAAATTCAAGCGCAAATTCGAAAAGACCGGTACCGTTCGCGAGCTCCGCGCCCGCAAGAACTTCGAGAAGCCTTCCGTGAAGAATCGCATTGCTCATCAGAAGGCCGTGTACGTCCAGCAGCTCCGGCTCAAGGAAGAGCAGTAAGCCTTCGGTTTACACCCGTCACATAGCGAGACCAGCCCTTTCAGGGTTGGTCTCGTTTCTTTTTTTGCTTACCTTTGTATGGTATGAAAGCGCTCCGCATCATACGGAATGTCATGCTGGTCCTTATCGCGCTGGTGCTTCTCCTGCTGGTCGCCCTGCAGGTGGTGCTGCGACCGAAGGTGCTCACGCCCCTCGTGAATCGTTTCGCGGAGCAGTACGTGGAAGGCGGAGAGCTGCATTTCTCGAAGGTCCGTGCCTCGGTCATCAAGGATTTCCCCTTCCTGAATTTCACACTATACGATTTCGCGCTTGTGTATCCGCACGACCGGTACGCCCGGTATGATTCCACCATCGTGGAGAAAGGCCGCTTCCCGCTCCTGCAGGCCGGTCGGGCACCGGACATGGACACACTGGCCTCCTTCCGGACCCTGGAAGCCTCCCTCAACCTGGTCCATTTCCTGAAGAAAACCAGCTACGACATCCGGCGGGCTGAACTGGACCATCCCCGCATCTTCGCCCATTACTATGACAGCACAGCCGCGAACTGGGAGATTCTCCGCCTCGGTAACGAAGAGGATTCGACAGACAAAGCCACGCCGCCTGTCCGCCTGCACAAGGTGCACTTGACCGGCCGTCCTTACATCGTTTATACAGACCGGCAGGACACCTTGTTGGCGATGCTTCGGATGAAGCATTTGCGGGCCGACGGCAAAGTGGATACCTATTATCTGCCTGACGCGCGGGTGCGGCTCGTTGCGGACAGCCTGTTCATCAACGGGCGCCTGCCAAAAGATACGATTGCGCTGGGCCTCGACCATCTGGAAGCCGAAGGCAAGAATCGCCGCATCTCGCTCGCAGCGGACGCCAAAGCTTTCCTGGCTACCCGGTCATCGGGCCGGATGCGGATTCCGGTGCACCTGGAAGCCGATGCCGCCTTCCCGGAGCGTCCGGACGGCCATCTGGAGGTGCAGGTGGACCGCCTGGGCCTGAAGGTCGCCACCATCGACCTGAAAGGGAACGGGAACGTGGTCTTCCATCCGGACAGCACCGGTATCCGGGCCGATGCCACCATCGAAAAATGCCCCTTGGGCGACCTGCTGGCGGAATACCGGACCAATTTCCCCGTCCTGAAGAAGGTGAAGACCGACGCCGTGCTGGATCTGAAGGCCCATTGCGATGGCGTCCTCGTCAAAGACCGCCTCCCCCGGATCAACGCGCACCTGCAAGTGCCGGACGCTTACGTTGACTACGAAGGGCTGGGCCGTCGCGGCCGGGTTTCGCTGGATGTCGATGCCAATACCGACGAAGACTTGAAACTGGACCTGGACCTGCATCGCGTGCTCGTGGACATCGTGGGCGCGCAGTTGGACGTGAAAGGGACGGCGGCGGACGTGACTGGAGAAGATCCGTTCTTTGCCCTGGATGGAAAGGTCCGCGCCCGGGTGGATTCCCTCACAAAGGCTTTCACGGCCGACAAGGGCATCTCCGGAACCGGATCCATCACCGCTTCCGTCAACGCGCAGGCCCGCCTCTCACAGCTCACCCTGGCCAAGATCGGCAACGCCGATATCAAAGGCAATGCCGTCATCCGGGACTTGTCCGTCGATGACACGAGGGACCGTCTGAAAGCCTTCGTCCGACAGGCGGACCTCATCCTGGAGACCAAGGGGAACAAGATCGATGACAATATGCGCCGTGGCGCCCGCGTTCTCGCCCTGGACGCCTTGCTGGACACGTTGGACGCTACCTATAAGGGTGGCACCTACATCCGTGGCAAGGACATCATCGTACAGGCGCAGAATTCCGCAACCATCCTGAAGGGCGGGAAGGAACTGACGCCGTTGATGGGCATCCTCAAGGCCGCCCGTCTGTCCATGCGGGACGACGACGGTCTCTCGGCCAGCCTCCGCGACAATACGGAGACCTTCCGCGTTACGCCTTCCACCAAGGACTTCCGCTCCCCGAAGCTGACCTTGACCAGCGAGAGCGGCGGCATCCGCCTGCGGACCGGCTCCGACGGCGCTCTCCTGCGGAATCTGAAATTCAACATCACGGCGAACAAGCATCTGACGGCGGCGACCCGCACGCGGGACCGCCGGGAACACTTGATGGACTCCCTGCAAAGGGTATGGCCGGGCATTCCGCGGGATTCTCTCCTGATCAAGTTCCGCCAAAGCCGTCCCCGGCGCGCCCTCCCCGCCTGGATGCAGGAGGAGGCCTTCCGGAAGAAGGACATCCGCATCAGTCTGTCCGATGCCGTACGCCAGTACTACCGCGACTGGGACTTCAGCGGCAACATATCCCTGAACCAGGGCACCGTCCTCACGCCCGCCATTCCGCTCCGGACACAGATCACGGACCTGCGGGGCACCGTTTCCAACGATAAGATCGACCTTCAGAACGTGGCCATTACAGCCGGCGCTTCCGACCTGACGGCGCGGGCAACCCTGAGCAATCTGAGGCGTTCCATCCTTGGACGCGGCACGATGGAACTGGATGCCAACGTCACCGCCAACTTCCTGGACGCCAACGAATTGATGAAGGCGTATGACTACTATGCCCACTATGCTCCGGAGCCGTCGATGGAACGTGCCAGTGACGAGGCCATCGAAAAAGCGATGGCCACGGCCGAACTCCCCGACAGCACCGGTTCCCGGCTCCTCGTAATCCCCGGCAACCTGAACGCCCAGGTGAGTTTCGAGGCCTACGGCGTCAAGTACGACAGCCTGGACGTGAGTTGGGCCGCCGCCGATGTCGCGATGCGCCAGCGCACCCTTCAGATCACCAACGCCCTCGCCGCCACCAACATGGGCGAAATCCATTTCGAGGGATTCTATTCCACCCAGTCCAAGAAGGACATCAAGGCGGGGTTCGACCTGAATCTCATCGACATCACTGCCGAGAAGGTCATCACACTTTTCCCGGCGGTGGACACCTTGATGCCGATGATCCGTTCCTTCGCGGGCGACTTGAACTGCGAACTCGCCGCCACGGCCGATGTGGACACCCTGATGAACCTGGTGCTCCCGTCCATCGACGGTATCCTCCGGATCTCCGGCAAGGAGCTTTCCATCGACGGAGATACCCAGGAATTCAAGAGAATCGCCAAGATGCTCTGGTTCCGGAACAAAAAGGGTGCGTACGTGGATCAGATGGCGGTGACCGGCATGGTCCGGGACAACGTCCTGGAGGTCTTCCCGTTCGTGATGGGCGTGGACCGCTACACCCTGGCGGCGAGCGGCCTGCAGCATTTGGACGAATCGTTCAACTACCACCTGTCGGCCATCAAGTCGCCGCTGCTGGTAAAGTTCGGCCTCAACATCTGGGGAGACGACTTTGACAAGGTCAATTACGGACTCGCACGGGCGAAGTACCGGAACGTCAGGGTACCGGACTTCTCCCGGCAGCTGGATACCGTCCAGAACAGTCTCCTGGCCTCCATCCATAACGTCTTCGAGCTGGGCGTGGAGAAGGTCATTGCCGAAAACAACGCCCAGCACTACATCCAGGACCGGATGGAAGAAACAGGCTACACCCCGGCCGCCGACACCCTGGCGGCTCCGGCCTCCGTAACCGACTCCCTGGCCATCATGTCCCGTCGCTTCGAGCAGGCCGCCGAAGAGATGGACCGGGAAGCACTGAAGGAAGAGGTGCTGGAAGCCATCTCCGGCGAAGCACTGAAATCTGAGCAACCTGTCGTTTCGAGCGAAGACCCTCCTGTCATTACAAGCGAAGGTACTACTGTCATTTCGAGCGAAGCCGAGAAATCTGAGTCATGAATAGTTTTGAGTATATCGAGGTATCCGTCCGCCTGGAGCCCTTCTCCGAAGAGACGGCTGAGATGCTGATGGCGGATCTCGCTGAACTGCCCTACGATTCGTTCGTCACGGAAGAACCGTTCCTGAAGGCCTACATTCCCCTGTCGGAATACCGCGCAGGCGACCTGAAGGTCGTCTTGAGCGGCTATCCCGACGTCGCCGGATTCGAAGCCGTGCCCATCCAGGGACAGAACTGGAACAAAGAATGGGAAAACCGCTTCGAACCCATCGTCGTGGACGGCGTCGTCACCATCAAGGCATCTTTCAACGAGAACGTCCCCCGCACACGGTTCAACATCTGGATCGACCCGGAAATGGCGTTCGGCACCGGCTCGCACCATACCACCTATATGATGATGCAACGGATGCTGGGCATCGAGGACGTCATCAAGGGGCGCGTGGTCCTGGACATGGGCTGCGGCACCGCCATCCTGGGTATCCTCGCCGCCAAGATGGGCGCACGGAAGGTTTTTGCCGTCGACATCGACGCTGTCGCCGCCCGCTCCGCCTGGGGCAACGCCCGCTGGAACCGCGTCTCCCGCCGCGTGGAAACCGCCTGCGGCGACGCTTCCCTCCTCCAGATGGGCTCCTACGACGTCATCCTGGCCAACATCCACCGCAACATCCTGCTGGAAGACATGCCCACCTACGTCCGCTCCCTCCGCCACGGCGGACACCTCCTCATGTCCGGCTTCTACTCCGCCGATATCCCCGCCCTGCAGGACCGGGCCGCCACCCTCGGCCTCACCTGGGTCGGCGAAACCCTCCGCGAAGACTGGGCCTGCATCGAGTTCACGAAAAAATAACTATCTTTGCAATCCTTTCTCGCGGGTGTGTTGGAATTGGTAGACAACCCAGACTTAGGATCTGGTGGCGCAAGCCGTGGGGGTTCGAGTCCCCCCACCCGTACAAGGCTACTTAACTAATTGATTATCAGAGATTTAGATTTCTGCAAAAAGTCAATTTCTGTGAGAATTCCGATGCAAACCCCGGCAATCATCCAAGACTGTCGGGGTTTGTGTTAGTTCGATAAATCCGGATTTAAAGCATCGATTCCATCAGCAGCATATTCTGGTTTTCCTAAGCTGCTCCTTTCTGGCCGAGGGAATGATTTCTTCGTGGAAGAAGTAGTTGACCACCACAGGAGGCTCGCCGTGCTTGGATCGCCGGCTGTCATCGTTACGGACATAAGGCAACCCTTCCTCTGCACAGAAGCGTCGCATTTCGGCGTCAAGTCCGCTCCAATATGTGCGGTCCTTTCTGGTGTAGATATCACGGTAGAGGCCATCCAGTTCGGGATGATTCTGGTGAATCCAATCCAGGATGCGGCCCTTGTAGTCCCCGCGCAAGTTGAGATTCTCCAGCCATACAAGATTGCAGAAATCTTTGGCCCTTAGGATAATATCCTGCACATCTGTAATGCCCGGGAAGATGGGTGATATAAAGCAGGTCGTCTGCACTCCGGCCTCGTAGAATTGACGCATAGCTTCCAGACGCCGCTCGATACTGACACCTCTGTCCATTTCTTTTCTGAAATCCTCGTCAAGCGTGTTGATGGACCAACTAACGCGGGCGTTCGGGAAGGTCTTTATAAGGTCCAAGTCCCGAAGGACCAGGTCGCTTTTGGTTGATATGCTCACGCTGATACCGCTGCCCTGAAGCTGCTCCAGCAGTGCACGGGTACGCTTGTACTTGGCCTCGCATGGCTGGTAGCAGTCGGTGACGGAGCCGAGGAACGCCTCCTTTCCCGCATATTTTCCGGCGTTCTTGATTTCCGGCCATATCTTGACATCTACGAAATCACCCCACGGCTCCGGATGATTGGTGAAGCGTTTCATGAATGAGGCGTAGCAATACTTGCAGGCGTGCGTACAGCCCACATACGGATTGACAGAAAAGTCCGCGACCGGCAGGTTGGACTTCGTCATTACCGACTTTACTTCGATTTCATTAATGTCCATTCTGTTATGATATTCAAATTTACACGCCTCTCTTCTTCAACAATTCCAATCACTTCACCAGCACCTTTCCACCGGTCACGTCCTGGAAATGCTCCAAGGCCCAGCCGATGAGGCTGTCGATGTGCGGCATCAGGGACTGCCCAAGCTCCGTGAGGCTGTATTCCACCTTGGGCGGGATGACCGGATAGGACTTGCGGTGGACCAGGTGGTCCCTCTCCAGGTCCTTGAGTTTGGCGGAAAGCATCTTCTCCGAGATGTCCGTCATCTCGTGATAGATCTCCCCGAAGCGGAGGGTGCCGCCCTTGTGCAGGTGATATAATATAAGGAGGCTCCATTTGTCCCCGAAGCGGTCGATGACGTTCCGGATGGGACAGGTAAGGTATTCGGTGTTGATTTCCTTCATGGCTCGGTTGTATAAAACGCTGCAAATATACATTGTTTCCTTTTACTATCCAATAGAAAGTGACTTTATTTTTATCTGTGAAAAAGTTTAAAAAATTTTCAAAAAATATTTCGGCATTACACCGTGTTTCAATCCATTTCTAACCCCTGTGTAAGCCACTTACAATTTTGTATCTACTTGACAAAAGGGAACCAACATATTAACTTTGCATCCGGAAAGAACAACAACATTCAATACAACACTGTCATGAAAACCAACAAAGAGAAAGTTTACGATGTACTGAAAGCCATCGAGACCGGCGCAAGCGAGCCCATCGCCTTCATCAATGCGAACAACTACAAGCAGCACAACCTCGGCGTGGCCGACGGCCTTGCCGGTTTCGGCGCGGCCCTCGCCGGGCTCAAAGACTATCCCGAAGCGGCCAAGGTGAACACCGTCCGTGTGTTCCAGGACGGCGTGTATGTCTTTGCCCATACCGACTACAACTTCTTCGGCCCCAAGACCGGATTCGACATCTTCCGCTTCGAGGACGGCCTTATTGTGGAGCACTGGGACAACCTGCAGGAGACCCCGAAGGCTGCGAACCCTTCCGGCCGCACGATGATTGACGGAACCACCGAGGTGAAGGACCTGGACAAGACCGAAGCGAACAAGACCCTTGTGAAGAACTTCGTTCATGATGTTCTGATGGGTGAACATCCGGAGAACCTGACCCGGTATTTCAACGGGAATGCCTATATCCAGCACAACCCGGCCATCGCCGACAACCTGGACGGCCTGGGCAAGGCCCTTGCCGACATGGCCGCCGCAGGCCTCAAGATGGTCTACACGACGAACCACAAGATCCTCGGGGAAGGCAATTTCGTCCTCAGCGTAAGCGAAGGCGAGTTCTGCGGCCGCTATGTGGCCTTCTACGACCTCTTCCGCGTGGAGAACGGCTTCCTCGCCGAGCACTGGGACGCCATCGAGGACATCCCTGCCCGCGAGAATTGGAAGAACGACAACGGCAAATTCGGATTCTGATGAAAACGCACTTCCCCTTATTCTTTGCGCTCCTGCCGGCCCTGCTGGCAGGATGCGCCGGTTCCGGACCGGATTATGATCTGAAGGAATGCGACCTGACACTCTCGGGCGTGCGCTTCACCCATTCCCTGAACGGCGCAGCCGGACAGGTCAGCGAAAAGGACGGCATCGTCACCTTCCGCGCCCTTCCCAAGGCCGACTACTTCCGCGACCCGAACGGGGACGAACTCACCCAAGACGATGCAGCGATCCTGCTGACCGAAGTGGACAACACGAAGCCATTCACTTATTCGGCCAAGGTCACGCCCGGCTTCACCCCTACCGGATTATACCACGCCGCTACGCTCTATGTCTTCGAGAATCCGACGCACTGGCAGAAATTCGCTTTTGAGCAGGATGAGCGGGGCCGGCACAGGATCGTGACTGTCCGTACCATCGGCACCTCCGACGACAATAACCACGATGTCATCGAGGAAGCAGCTTCCGTATGGCTGAAGATCTCTTCGGATACCCGGACCATCGCCAGTTATTACTCACAGGACGGCGAGACCTGGCAGATGGTTCGTCTCTATCGGAACGACTATCCGGAGAAGGTTTTCCTGGGCATCTGCAGCCAGGCTCCCCAGGATGAAGGTTGCGAATCCTTATTCGAGGACATCCGCCTCTCCTTGGACAATGTGACGGACTTCAGGATGGGAAATCAATGAAAGAAGCACTTGACTTTTTGAAGGCACATCCGGAGATTGCCCTGGCCACCGTCGGCGAGGGCAATCTTCCCAGGCTCAGGGTGTTCCAGATAATGAAGATGGACGGAAATACCTTATATTTCGCCACGGCTCCCACCAAAAGGGTGTACGCGGAATTACGGGACAACCCCGCCATAGAAATCCTCGCGCGGGAGGTCAACGTCTCCATCCGCGTCAGCGGGAACGCAGCATTCGATGTGCCGGACAACGTACAGAAGGAAATCTACGACACAAATCCCGTCCTGCAGCGTCTCTACGCCGATTATACCTGCCTCGTCTATTTCCGGGTGCCGATTGACAATCTGGATTACTACGACCTTACGCCCACACCTCCGGTGCTGCGCCATTATGATGTCAGGACCGGAGAATTCAAAGACCTTAACCCATACGGATCCCAAAAATGACATACCCCGAACGCATAAGCAATCTTGATTTCATCTGCCGATACCTGCTGGATGAGTGCCCTCAATATCTGGGTGCAGCCATTCCCGACTCGTTGGAAGAGAAGCAGC
>JAEEGK010010001.1_pt1 | contig 21962 bp, 19 predicted proteins | sample 8958771 | NCBI WGS metagenome assembly JAEEGK01 (sample SAMN16246547, study PRJNA631951) | gut metagenome | biome: gut microbiome; feature: rumen; material: SC-attached | host: Bos | place: Iran: Karaj | collected 2018-10 | reverse complement strand
TTCTATTATACGAGTATAGGGTTTGTCGTGGGAAGTATAGTTGACAACAGCATTTCCTTGATAATTGGGAGTATCTTCAATGCGTGTCTTGAAAGAAACAGTACGCCAATCGAGTTTACCTAATCGATAGTCGAAATATTCATCAATAGGACCAGTATATACCAAACGATCCGCAATGCTTCTCCAGGAATCTTTATACTCGCTAAAGAAGTCACAATTCGTTTTACATTCAATACCATTCAATAGACCTTCGATGAGTTTATTGTATCCTCCGATGGGTATTCCCTGATATTTGTCGTTGAAATAATTATTATCGAAAACTAGGCGAACCGGGAGACGTTTGATGATGAATGTGGGAAGATCTTTGCAGTCACGTCCCCATTGTTTTTCGGTATATTCCTTGATGAGTTTTTCGAAAATGTCCTTGCCAACCAATGAAAGAGCTTGTTCCTCAAGATTTCGAGGTTCGCGACCATTCAAGGCGGCGATAGCTTTGGCTTTCTGTTCTTCTAATTTTGCAACTGCTTCATCAGGTGTAGTGACGCTCCACATCTGATAGAAGGTATTCATATTAAAAGGCAGATTATATAACTTGCCTTTGTAATTAGCTACCGGACTATTAGTGTAACGATTGAACTCCACGAAGGAGTTTACGAAATCCCAAACTTGCTTGTTAGAAGTGTGGAATATATGTGCACCATACTTATGAACGTTGATTCCTTCAATGTTTTCACAGTATACATTTCCTCCTAAGTGTGTACGTTTGTCTATAACGAGGCAATTCTTTCCAGCCTTTGTGGCACAGTAAGCAAATGTTGCCCCATAAAGACCAGAACCAACAATAAGATAATCGAAATTTTTCATTTCAAGAATTGAATTTGAATATTTTTTTTATTGTTTCAATTCTATTTTTCTTAAATTCTTCTTGTTTTTTTTTCCTCAATGAAGGAAGATATTCTTGATATGATTTTTTAGTATCGAAAAGAACTTCATCTCCATGAAGGCTTGAATAATGTATTGGTGTCATATAATCATCACCATATTGTTTTCTTAATACTTTATCATAATCAATAGGAACAGGAATCTCTATATCTTCAAAGGGTAGAATGATAGTTTCTCTATACCATTCTTTTTTTTTGGTAGTTTTTGAAGCATTGTTTCTGTCAAAAGCTGGACATCCAAAATAATCGGAATCCTCCCAATGGCATTCTCTAAACAATTCTTCATATTCATGAAATAATGATAATGTTTGATTTGTATATTTCAGGTAAAGATAACGCAATCTGCTTAAGACATTTTTCGGATTTGAAAAGAAAGAAAAAGTATAATTACAAAAACCTAAAATATGTTCAATTTTATCCGCTCTCTTTAATTTTTTCTTCCATTTTTCATCTAATATATTTGGTATGGAATCATAGCAAAATATATCTACAAAAATGCCTTGATGAAAATGTTTGAAGTAATCGTATGATAAAATAGCTGTAGTGTTGTCTAATCTCAATTGAGCATGACCTCGGTAATATTCAGTGTCTGTATATGCGCATTGGAAAAAATAAGGTTTCTTAAATTCTTTTTCAGAAAGAGATACAAGTTTATCATAATCTTCTCGTGGCATTAGCAGATCAATGTCATTGTCCCAAGGAATATATCCATGATGTCTGACAGTACCTAAGAGAGTTCCTCCATCTGCCCAAATTCGGAGATTATTTTTTTTGCATACGTCCAAAATATATTTGGTCATTTGTAGTTGCAATGACCATATTTCCTTCATTTTTGAAGTAATAGTATAACCAAGTCTTGTTTCTTCATTTAAATTCATAAGTAATTCTTTAATTTAATAACTTCATTAATAAGGCAATTTTCCACTTTAAATATCTTGTAGGACCAAGAATTCTAAAGGAATAAGACTCTAGAAGAAAAGAATAACATAGTTTGTGAATATTATTTTCTTTTAAAATATCCGAAATCCATGCACAACTCATAAAAGCATGTGTACGAGCTTTTTCAATTGTGGCTTTAGGCAAATGATTTTTATTAAGTCTTTCTAAAATCAAAAGATGAGCGTCTAGGTTAGTAAATAGTCTTTTATTGAATTTCTTATTTAAACTACCTAGTGCACTTTCATTATTTTGTCTATAATAATAAATCACCTTATTAGCATATCCTACAAGGCCATTTGATGCACAAAGATAATCGATAAGAAACAATCCGTCTTCCTTAAAGAAAATGTCTTCCCTAAACTTTAATTGATTATAGTTTATTATGGACTTTTTGAAAAGTCTGTTCACCATATATCGTTGCCAATCAGGTTTTTCATAATCCAGAAAGTCAAGAATACTATCATTTAGATTCTTAATTTCTTCTTTTATTGGAAGAACAGTTATTTCCTTTTCTTTTGTAACATTAATATATTTAAAACCACCTACAGAACAATCTGCTATACCTTGCATAGCATAGTATAGGGTTTCTAGATAAATGTTTCCTATGATATCATCTGCATCAATAAAACATATATAGTCTCCAGAGGATTTATCTATCCCATAATTGCGTGCAGAACTAACTCCTCCATTTTGTTTAAGATAATAATGAATTCGATTATACTTTTTAGAATAATAATCAATTAATTCTCCAGTCTTATCAGTACTTCCATCGTTTACGATAATTATTTCATAATTATCATATGTTTGAGCTAATACACTATCAATGCATTGTTTTATGTACTTTTCGGCATTAAATACAGGGATTACAATTGATATTAAAGGATTCATCATCAATATGAATTATCTATACTTCAGATATTGTTTAGCGATAGGATAAGTTAATACATGGGGAATGTATTTAAATATGTAATACATTATTCTATCATAATAATTAATAGATGATAAGCATCTTTTTTCTAGTCTTTTTTGTATTTCGCCTTTATAATAATCTCTGCGCAGTTTTTCATCTTTTTTACCTAAATAACAGTGTTCCATCATCGTAAAACCAAAGAAAATCAATCTTTCGAACTTAAGATTATGCATATTATTCTTAAAGAAAATCTCAAAGATTTTATCTCTTGTCGTAATAATTCCCTCAGGTGTACATTTGTATTTGATTACAGCTATAACACCATAATTTTGGTGAAAAATATAATTAGAATCTTCTATATTACAAAGTCTTAAACCTCTAATTTTAATCAAAAATTCATAATTAAAAACTGTATCTTCACCATATTTTAGTGTATTATCAAATCTTTGTTTGTTACTTTCTATAACAGATCTTCTAAAGAATTTTCCCCATGGACATCTACAGATATCCATATTTGCCATTTTATCCCAATATTTTTTGATTTCTTCCCAATTATAAAAAACTGTATCTTTCTCGTAAGTGTTGATTTCGTTAGGAAGACCATTGTCCCAAACTGTTCTCCATTGCGTAAAAACCCAGTCAATGGAATCGTTAGAAGTAATTTCAATAATGTGTAAGAAATCTGGTTCTATCCAATCATCAGCATCAAGGAATGTCACCCATTCTCCTTCAGCCATTTCAAGACCAGAATTGCGAGCAGAACTTACACCTCCATTTTTTTTGTGAATGACTTTGATACGAGAGTCTTTTTCTGCATACTGGTCGCATATTTCACCTGTTTTGTCTTTGCTTCCGTCATCGACAAGAATGAGTTCATAATTCTTGAAAGTCTGTATCAAAACAGACTCAATGCATCTTTTTGCAAACTTTTCAGCATTATATAGAGGGACAATGACAGATACCTTGACTTGGCTCATGAATTAAGAAAAGTATGTGAATAATGATTATTATATTATTTCAAATCTAGAAGAATAATAATCAATGAAGAGATGATTTCAAGAATAGAATGCTTTTTTCTTGTTGTTGGGATAGTTTTTCGTGGACTAAAGTCACATTATAATCATTTGGTAAAACTATATTATTTGAACTGGTAATGATTCTATCATCCAAATCAAAGAGATGTAGGATTGAAATAAAGCGAGATAAACCTCTATCTTTATTACCATAGACAAGAAATTGTTTACCGAAAATAATAGAGAATGCACAAGCATGAAAACTATCTGTTACTATATAATCTGCATCGTAGAATCCACGAAGCCATTCTTCTACGGGTGGTTGTATTTTTTCTTCAATAGAATAAGATTTATTGTAAGCGTCTTCAGCACGACTATTGACTGAAAATGGTGTAAGACCTTTCTCTTTTACAACAATATTAATTAATTTTTGCTTTTCTTCATCCATATCTATAATGTAGCATAGCAAATTACCTTTACTTTTTTTTGTTTTTTTCAATTCTAACTTGTCGATATAGATATTTCTATTAAGAAGAAATGTAGGATCTAGCACCCATTCAGCATTCCTATCAAGATATTTTCTACAGAGATTGATTCCTTCTTTTTCTCTAACTGAAACAAAGTCAAAATTAGATAATAGACGTCTACAATTTTTTGTTTCTGTATCAGAATATTCCCATTTATCTGTTCCAAAAGAAGGAGCATATGATATACGACGAATGTTCCAACCTTTAGTGAAATTTAAAAATGAAGTTTCAATAACTGGAACATATTTTTTTCGCCAAATCTGATCGCTTCCGACGATTATTACATCATAATCAGTTTCCTTAATGTCAGCAAATGATTGATAAAATAGAGTTGAAAGATGTTTTTTAACAAATTGATTAGTATATTTAGCATATGTCTGTTGCTCTTTGATATATTCATTATGATGCTTTTCCCAGAAGATATCTACGTTCTTTCGCCTGAGAATAAACTTTTTGCATAAACGGAAAAGATATCTTATGAACAGTTTGTATAAAGGAAGATTTATTTCTTGACTGATTGAAATAAATGAAACATCATGTCCCCATTCAACGAGAATGTTTTTCAGAGCATAAGCTTGAAGCAATCCTCCATAATTGGTATGAAAAGGGAGTGTAAGAATACCGATTCTCATAGTTCTTATGATTCTTTCAAACCTAAACTGCGACCACCATCAACAGCAATATTCTGACCAGTGATAAAGGAGGCTTCTTCTTTGCACAAGAAGTTAACGACTGCTGATATATCTTCAGGTTTACCATATGTTCCCATCCAATTTGTTCTGGTGAGTGATTGCTTCATATCTTCAGTTACTTCTCCCCTTTGTACTATGCCTGGTGCTACACCATTAACGGTAATATTGAAACGACCAAGTTCTTGGGCAAGAGATTTGATAAAAGCGATAGAGCCTCCTTTTGAAGCTGCATATTCGCTATAACCCGCTTTGCCTTGTAGACCGATGACTGAAGTAATGTTGATGATTCGACCACTTTTTTGAGCAATCATATATGGAGCAACTGCTCTTGAACATAGCATTGCTCCACGCAGGTTGATATTGAGCACATTGTCTATAACTTCAACACTTTGTTCGGCAACTTTTCGGGCATGATTTCGAGCACTTCCTCCTGCAGAATTAACAAGAATATCTATATGACCGTTGTTTTCGGCAGCAATTAAATGAACGGTTTTTTCTATTGCTTCGTTATCTAGTACATTCAATACAGTTGGTTCAGCCAGTAATCCATAACTTTTAATTTCGTCAGCTACAGGTTGAGCACTGCCAGAATGTGACCCGCAGATATACACTTTTGCTCCTTCTGCAGCAAGTCTAACTGCACAAGCTCTACCAATAGCACCAGAACCACCTGTAATGATTGCTACTTTACCCTTTAGTTCCTTGTGTTCATCCACTTGGATAACATAGGGACGGGTGACGGTCAATGCTCCATATTTCTTGCGTAATAGGGATCCAATTTTACGATTGACTCTTTCGATCAATTTCATATCATTTACCAATCATTTTCTTTATAGCTCGCTTAACGTCCCTCACCATTTTTTCTGTTCCTGTATGTCTATCTTGTGAAATATAGTAATTCCACATAGCATTGATATCATCAGGATTAATTACTGAAAAAACTTCAAGAAATACAGGTTGTTGTATAGATTGATCCAATAGTTGACGGACTCCTTCTTCTATGTCTTTCTTGTTATGAGCAGACAAATACTTGAATCCAATGGATTCTACCCATCCTTTAGCAGAACATTTATGAGCGGCAGCCACATGTTCTGGCAGTGTTTGACGCATTTTATCATTGAGAGGAGCATACATAACACCACCTCCTTGGTTATTGATGAGCATGATACGCATTTTGGGAGACAAATGGCGGATCCAGAGGGAATTCATATCATAGAAAAATGAAAGATCGCCAGTAATATAGAAAGTAGGTCTATCATTTTCTGCGGCAAAACCCACAGCTGTTGACATACTACCATCAATACCATTTACACCGCGGTTACAGTTGACTCGGATACTTGGATCTATGTCAAACAAATGTGCCATGCGTATGGTGAGTGAATTAGCCAATTGTAGATCTACATTCTTTGGTAAATTAGTTAATAAAGTTCCGATAGCGAATAGCTCGTTGTATTCCGTCTGTGGACATGCAATTTGATTTGAAATATTGAGCCATGTTTGCCTATAGTTGCCTGAGTTTTGAAAATCGACAAAATCATTAAAATGAGAGAAGAAACACTCTTCAGACATTTCAAATATATCTGTTAGACAGCGGAATGGATCAATTACCTTGTCCTCTTTGCCTACTTGCCAACTTTTGATTTTTGAACCAACAAAACTTTTTATTTCACCATTGAAAATGTAATTACCACCGATGGATATGACAATATCCGGGTGTAATTTGTATTTTTCTTCTTTAGTGAGTAGGCTGAATACAGCCGTTGTATTTAGTATTGCGTTTTGATTATGAAGGTTACTAAGTTTATCGGTAAGAATAATGGCATCGGTTTTTTCGCAGAATGTGCTAATCTTTTGCTCCAACAAAGGAGTGATATTTACACTTTGTCCCCAAGCAATTATAATCTTTTTTCCTTTTAACGTTTCACTTATTTTTTTCCATTCTTCTTTATTTGTTTCAGCATCATGGAGTGTTATTTTACGAACAATAGGAAGTTCAGGAGTCGAGAAGGTATCAGTGTTGTGTGCCACAAAAGGAATGTTTACATGCACAGGACCTCGGCCATGATGATTAAGTTCTATGAATGCTTCATTCAATATACGATTACAATACCATAAGTCGATATCGTTCTTTATTTCTGGCAATTGTCCATGATACTTGGTGAAATTGGAAAATGAGTTCTGTTGATCGTACATTTGATCCTCCAATTGGTTGAGGTATTCAGGTATGCGGTCGGAACTAAGGACAAGAAGAGGGAGACGTTGGTAGAATGCTTCGATAACAGCTGAACCATAGTTCATACAAGCTGTTCCGGATGAACAAGTTACAGCTACAACTTCTCCTGTCTGCTGAATAAGTCCCAACGCAAAAAATGCAGCACTGCGTTCATCAACTACGGAATACAGTTTGAAGAATGGATCTGCCTCGAGCGAATGAACAAAGGCAAAATGACGACTGCCAGGGGAAATTACAATTCTTCTTATGTTGAACTGCTTCAGCAATGACATCAACTGAAGCACCATTTTGTTATCAGAGTACATGAATGAAAAATATTAGTACAAAATAGTTAATTCTTGTTCAAGAAAAAATGTCTGAAAACTTTTGCTTTACCTCCACAAATAGTTTGTAATCCTATACCACCAAAATTATCGTTTCCTTCGATGATAATAGGACCATCTTCTGTTATACAAACATCCCATCCAACGGCGGGAACATAATATAATTTCTTGTGGGTCTCCTTTACTAATTCAATTGCTTCGTTGAAATATGGAATCTTGAATGAAGAGAATTCAATGCCTGTATCAGGATGTTTAGTTGTTTTCGTTCCGTATTTGTTGTGGAGAAAGCCGTATTTTTTCAGAGTACCATCTTCATTAATACCTACACCTAATCCACCTGCTGACATGTTATCTACAACGCTGCCATGACCACCTAAACGAAGAAACATACCAATCAAATAGGGTTCATGTTCTTTTAGAATAGTTACTATTCTCAAGGTATTAATGGATTTATCATACAACCTATTCATTTCAGAATGTTGTGTTAATTTAGGTTGTACCATTAAATCTATACCTGGTTCATTTAGTTTCGAAATTATTGTCTCAAAGTTGCAAATGACATCGTTCAGGTAATATTTGTCTTTTATTTTCTCCAATGCAAAAGTATGATACCCTTTGAAGGAATCTACTGGTTTGAAGAATAGACTTGGATTCTCATTGATGAAATCTTTTAGAGGAATTACAAAATCCTTACCAGTTATCATTCCTTTAGAATAAGAACCCAATGTGAAAACTGTTGGTATCGATAATTGCCTTGCCATTATCTCAAACAGATTTTTATCTCGTATCAAACAAGCATAATTGACTTTAGCACTTCCTTTCATGTTAAATCCGTTGAAATTATCACGAATCAGCATGAATTCGTTATATGAAATATAATCCTCAGGATTTGTACCCTTAACATCAAGCCCATACGGGAAATAGTATTTGTCTATTTCTCCATGACGAACTATATGACAGAGGAAGTCTTTGAATATTTCGTATTTCGACTTTCTTTGCTTTTCGGGGTAATATGACTTCTGATTGATATAATTCTGATGATGCTTCAGAAATTTTAGAATAAGTTTTACATTCATGAAAATAAAATGCTACATTAATCTGGAAACCAAGTGTTAGGTCGAGGCCACAATTCACGAATTATTCTTTCTGTATTTTCTCCCATACCAGATCCAAAAGCTGATTGACTTAATCCGGGTGCAGTATTAAATTCAATAAGAACAGGTTCTCCATCTTCTTGAATGGCCACATCCCAACCGACAATATTAAAGAAAGGAAGATATAAATGCAGTCTTTTAACCATTTCTATAGCTTTGTCGTATGAAGGAAGTTGATAGCCATCTAAAACTACACCTGTATCGGTTTTTTCAATGTCATCATCACTAAATCCACCAAATGCTGCCTTGCCGAGTTTTCCGTCTTTATCAATAGTTGTACTTAATCCACCAGCACATTGGTTGTCAATAACAGATCCACTTCTGCCTATTCTTACAACAGCATAAATAATGAGAACTTCCATTCCAGAACGATATGATAAAACACGAATTGTATTGACTGAAGTAGGGTTAAGAGCAGCCATACGTTCATGTTGACGTATCCAATCTTGAATTGTGAAATTAATATTGTATTCCTTAAACAATTGCTTAATACTTTTGCCCGACAAATTGGTAATACCATCTTTTGCACTAAATAACTGGACACCACGACCTTCTGATTTCCTTGAAGGCTTAATAATTACATTATCCAAGTTTTGACATAGTGAGATGGCCTCTTCTTCAGAGACAGGTTTCCCTTCATAATAATAATACCCATTCATATTCTTTAAAATTGAATGTACGATATTTTCTCCGGGGAAAAGAAGATCGCACATATTCTTGTCGCCATAAGCCAATTGTAATCTAGTTTGATTGGCTTTAGGTATCAGTTCGCAGTGGTAAATGTTGTTTGGCACATAATCTTTCGAAAAAATGCCTGTGCGCGAATAGAAATATTCATGGCAATAGAGAGGAATCTTCTTGCCAATTATATTAATGTAGAAATCTTGAACTTCTTTAATTTGCTCATCTGATAGTTTTCGATGATGTTCCAAATTCTTAAAGTTCTTAGTAATTCTCTTTTCAAATTTTTTCATTTCACGATATTTGTGAAACTTAGTCAGTAATTTGTTAAACATTTTAAGTATAATAGTTTGTAGCTAAAGATTGAATCCGTTGTAGTAGCTAAAGATTCTTATTATTGTTGTTAATTATTGCTAAGCGAGTTTTTATCGGACAGCAACAATTTTTTTTAAATGATCAACTTTTAGAGCATTAGTTCGACGAAACGACTTTATTTGATTTCCTTTTTTTTCCCAAGCTAAATAACAATTTCTTATTTCATTTCTCCATCCGCGTCGTATAAAGAATTGTCCTGTAGTATCCCAGAAATCATTTACTTCAATTACGATTGGTCCATTATCTGTGATAGCAATATCCCAACCTGCTGCTTTGCAGAATGGAAAAGCTTGTTGATATTTTATAACTTCTTCTTTAATTGATTGCCAATTATCAATAATCGTCCCATTTAATTGACTTTTACTATCAGGATGTATATCGATGTCTTTGATATTTCTCCATCCATCAAACTGGATGGCATATTTTATCTCGCCAGATTCTAAATCAACACATACATCTACGTTGCCACCGTTACCAGCATTGTCCACACATTTACCTAACCGACCAATTTTTATAAATGTCGCAATAATTTTTACAGTTCCATCAGGATATAACGTAGTCATGAAACGTATGGTATTAACAGAAGAGTGATTAAACTCTGAAAATTGTTTGGTTTGACGGACTATGCTTTCAAATATAAGAGATTTATCTCCTATTATTGAAGACAACATTACTTTTTCACCGTTAAATAGGAATAATACAGCATCATTTTTTTTATATTCAATATTATTTATTACGAAAACATTATCCCCATGTGAACTTTCTGTAGTCTTGATAACACAGGCATAAACGTTTTTGTTTTGTAATATTTGCAAAACACTTTCTAAATTACTTGCATTTTCGGATTTTTCCTCATATTTTGCTTCAGGATTATAATAGCAATATAGTTCGGATTTCTTTATACCTGTTTTTTCAAGTATTTTATGTGCAAAATATTTATTTCGAGCAACAGAACAATATTTTATAGGATTTAAACTATCTAAATAATAACGTTGTTCGTTTATACCTAAAAAATTTTTGCGAAATGCAGCATCACGTTTCTCAAACTCAAATTGATAATACTCTTCTGTAGTTATTCCCTTAATCTTAAAAAGATAAAGATAATCTCTAAGTATAAAGAATTTCTTATGTATTTCAATGGGGTAGTTCTTTAACCAATTAAGAAATGAAATAACTGTGATTATTTTTTTCTTTATTTTCATATTTCAATATATCTTAATTTGTATTTAAAAAGTATATTACAAGTGAGTTCTATAGTAATTAAATTCTTTATCTAATTCTTTTTCTCGCTGTTTGTCAAAAATACGTTTAACACCCTTGCGCTTTATTATTGCAGGACAGCCTGCTAATAGGCAGTATGGGCCAATATAAGAAAAATCTTTATTAACTAAGCTATTCGAAGCAACAATTGTATCATTGGGGATAATTGCACCTTTAGAAATAGTAGTTCTATTTCCTATCCAAATCCGATCACCAATAATGATGGGCTTAGTTAATGGACTAATATTTTCAGTCTGATTAATTGATTCTATATAATGAAAACTTGTATCATAGAATTGGCAATCCCACGTAATTCGAACATTATTGCCAAAACAAATTTTTTCGAAACACATTATTTTCAAATTACTTCCTAAGTAGTTTGTGTTTGTTCCGAAAGACAGTGTAGCATTATTGGAAACAAGAACATATGAACCATGCCCGAAACTGATAGGACCATTAAAAATTATTGTACCTTTAATTGTCCAAATACATTGTTGTATGGAAGTATCAACATACCAATCGTTTTTCCCTATTTTTATCATTCCAGGGGAAATGTTTCCATTGATAATGATTTTGCCTGTTAACTTACGGAATTTGGTCTTCCCATATAGGTATATTGGCAATTTCCAAGCTTGACAAGCTGGAAGCATTTTCCAATTGAACCAAATGGTTTTAAGAATACTTGTTCGTAAAAAAGGACGGCAATATTTTTTATATAGCTTCATTCTTTTGATTTTAATCTTTCCCAGAAACGCAATCTATCTGGTATGACTGAAATGGCGTAAGAAAATGCTTCAAGTTTGAAATATATCGACCATGTAATATAGGTGATTATGAAAACCAAGAATTTAAAAAAGCCATCAGAGTATATATTCAGGTGAAATAGAAAACTTAAAAGATAGCAGGTCACAGCAGATACAAAAGTTGCAATAATGACAGGTGCTAAATCTTGTAATTGCTGTGTCCATTTATAACCAATATATTTGGAGACCAACCCGATATTTACAAAATAACAGAACCAATTATAAATAATAACACCAACGAGAAATCCTTTCATTCCGAAAAATACTAAACCTCCTACCATGAAAATTAAACCAACTGAACGTTTGGCTAAAGTCCAAAGAAACATGATTTTACTTTTTCCTATTGCGGCAATAGGTTGCGTATTGACTCCCATAAGGCAAGATGATAGTCCAACAATACATAAAACTTGAAAATATGGAACGCTTGGCAACCATCTATCAGAATATAATAGCATAAATATGGGTTTGGCCGTTAATAGCAAAATCATCATCATTGGAAATGAGAAAAATGATATTGTCATCGTTAGCCGTTTTATCATATTAGCCATAGCAGGTTTATTATCTTGTACTTTAGCGTATAGAGGATAAGTAACTTGGTTCATGATAGAAGAAATACTATGGGAAGCAAGGTTTTCGGTGGTAGAGGCTTTTGAATAGTATCCCAAAGTCGCAGGAGAATATAGTTTACCTATTAATAGTCCTTGTAATTTGGAGCAGAACGTGTTGATCAGATGGGTTAAAAACATATAGAATCCGAAATCAAACAGTTCTTTAAAAGATTTCCAAGAAAAAGTCATTAGAGGTCTCCATTTTATGGTAAACCAGAACAATAATGCAGGTATTATAGCATTAACAAGATTGTGTGCTACCAACGACCATACTCCATAACCGTGATAGGCCATTAATATTGTAATGACTAAGGATATAATAGCAGTAGTTATCGTAACTATGGATATTAATTTAAAATTTAAAGATTTTCTTAGAAGATTTCTTTGAACGATATTGAATGCATAAATAAATAAAACAAGACCTTGTACTCTCAAAACATTACATAACAATGGTATATTGTAAAATCTTGAAATTGCAGGAGCGCTAGAAAATAAGATGACATACATCAATAATGCCATGAATAAATTCCACCAAAATATTGTAGAGTAATCCTCCTGTGAAGGTTGTTTTTTTTGTATAAGTGCCGAACCAAAGCCTCCATCGATAAACGTTTGGGCTAAGAGCATGAATATAGCAAGCATGCCAATACAACCATAGTCGTATGGTGTGAGAAGACGAGCAAGTACAATACCCGAAATGAATTGAATGATCATTGACGAGTAGTTTTGTACTGCGGTCCAAGCTATACCAAATACAGCTTTCCGCTTAAGGTTTTCAGCCATATTATTTTTCTTCGGCAAAATTTTTCAGGTAACTGAATTTTGGTGTCAGTATACCCTTTTCAAGAATCATTGAACGATGAATCACATCAGAGGATTTGCCATTTAATAACGGATCAAACACATGAGTAATTAGCATTTTTCCAAAATACTCGCTTGTTTCCATAGCTAAAGCATTCGGACAGGTATCAACAGCCATTACGCTAATATTATTTTCGGATGAGAAAGCAGGCTCTTCTTTTTGGGTAGAAGGGTTATAATCATAAAATGGTGCATCATGGGTGGAAGAACGAACGGTTGATTTAATACATCCATTAATGTCGCAAGTAATATCACCTACCATACGAATACGTAAATCAGGACGAAGAAGTAATTCTTTAGTCAAATAAACGGGTGCCATTGGGTCCCAAAAGTGTGCACTGATAAGAATATCTGTCTGCAAAGCCCAACGTTCGAAATCACTTTCATATTCTTGAGGATTTTGTTTGAAATCCATCGACGAGAAGGGCTTACCATCTTTGCGTTTACATAAGTGATCTGCATAGGCAACACAATAACTGATATGATTAACTTCTTTAGTACTGAAGTACTCTTCTTCAGTCATCTTGATGGCACCAATATTCTTTAGAACATATTGTACCCCCTGAGAAACACGACCTCGTCCGGTGACAAGAATTTTCACCTTGGGTAGATTGACACTTTTTAATGAATCAATAAGTTGAGCAAGAGTAAAACGATTGTCTGGTTTGGGCAAAGAGTATAATTTGTATTTTAAGCCATAACCTTGTAGAGTATAATAGAGACCAACAACTCCAGCCCACCATCCAAAGGCACACACACGCTGACCTTGATTATCGGTAAGATATTCATAATCGTAGAACGTGATGCCTTTCTGAATAAAAGCTTGCAAAAGAGGACGATTATATTCCTGCATTTTAGCAATATGCCCGAAGAAGAAATATTGCTTATTGGAAATTAAAGAGTTAATCTTAGCCTCTTTTATGCCAAAGAGAATATCCGCATCGTTTACGTCATTAATAACTTGAACACCTTCTGCTCGATATTCGTCATCAGTATAAGCGCGTATATCACTTGATTGTACAACAATCTGATGTTGAGGAAATCTATCGTTTAATTCTGCTACTTGTTTTGGAGTAAGAGCTACTCTATTATCAATAGGGTTTTTAGTTTCTTTTATTAATGCAATTTTCATAATTTGGAATACAATTTAAACAATATTGGAATAATAATTAATAAAATGATTCAAAAATGAAAGCCAAATAATATTCAATTTCAAAAATTTATTACTCACATTCTGATTACACAAAATGTATTCGTTGGCTATTATTCGAAACATGTGTCAGCTGGAAGACCCATCAGTTTCTCAAACTGATATCTGACACCCTTCTGCTCTGCTATTTGTCCAACAAATTGTCCCCAGTTTCCTTCTACAAGAAGCCAGCCTTTGGTCGATAGTGCAAAATCAAAGCCTACATATTTGTGATATTTTGGTAAGCTTCTGTGAACTTTTTCGGTCAATGATTTCAATTTGTCATAACAGGGGATTTGCCAACCAATATAAACGATATTAGAATCTGGATGTTTTTCGAAGCGGTTGCCTTTTTCGTCAACACCATCTGTTATGACAATTCCTGTTTTTGGGTCAAATACTGCAAAAATACCACCCGCTCCGGCATTATCAACAATCGCACCATTACGTCCTGTACGGATAAATGGTTGTAATATAATATGTTTACCATCTGAATTGATGAATGAAGTCATTCTTACCGTATTGACGCAAGAATTGTTCCAAACAGCCATTCTGGAATCTTGATTGATAATTTCCTCTAAAACCCACGTATTTTTCTTTGATATAAAGTGTTGGAAAATATCTTTTTCTTCATCAAAATCGGAAATGTTGATTATCTCTGCACCGAGCCCAAAGGTACCATCGTTCGGCTTGGCAAAGAATCGTGGTTGTTTTTTAATAAATTCTTTAAAGTTGTTGAAATCCGATTGTGTTTTCAAAATACATACATCCCTATTAAAAAATTGGGATGTCAATTTGTAAAACACGTCCTTTTCTTTCAGCTCGTAATAAGTATTCCAAGTAAGAATCTTTTTACACCCGAATTTTCTTTCTCTGTCGCTCAAAAAGCATCTGCGTTCATCATGCTTCAAACTTGGGAAATCGTACAAAAAGTATTCTTCCGGGTCTATTCCATAGAGGATATAGCTCGCGAGAATATCATTTTTGTATTTAAGTACATCATATTTATTGCCGAACAATTTGCAAGCAGAGTCCAGTTTATCTTTAAGTGTAAGATTAGCTGTTGCAATTCTATTCCATCCACCGCAGAGAAGAAAAAGCATTTTTCTCAGCTGAAGAATAGTATAATAATAGATCGAAAAGAAAGTCGGATTATTATTTGTTAGACGAACGATTGGATGGTTTATTTTTTGATCTATTTTTAAAAGAGTTATTTTAACTTTCATATTATTATAATAGATAATATTTTTATTCAAAACACGAATCTTCAGGCAATCCCATAAGGGACTCGAATTGATACCTTATGCCTTTTTGAGTTGCCGTTTGGCTACCAATAAGTTGTCCCCAATTACCCTCAATAAGTAGCCAACCTTTTTCGGAAAGAGCGAAGTCAAAGCCAACATACTTATGACGAGGAGGAAGGGATCGATGTACATTTTCAACAGTCTTGATTAATTCATTCCATTTTGGTATTGCAGTTCCTTGAAAAGGTTTGCCAGAATCTGGGTGAACTTTATATTTATTGTATTTTTTATCAATACCTTCTGTTACGATGATTCCGGTTTGAACATCAATCATGGCAGTGATGCCGCCAGCTCCAGCATTATCTACCACAAATCCCTTACGACCGGTTCGAATAGTTGGATTTAGAATTACATGCTCACCTGTTTCTGATATGAAAGAAGGAATACGGATGGTATTGACTGATGATTCGTTAAAGCTTGCCATTTCAGAATCTTGTTTGATGACTTCTTCAATAATCCAAGAACCTTTGGACAAGAAAGAAGAAAATGCATCATCTAAATTCTTATAATTGGAAATATTGAAAATACCAGCATTCTTTCCAAGAGTTCCATCAATCGGTTTGCCAAAAAATACAGGATGTTTGATAACAAAATCTTTGAATTCTTTTTTGTCGGTACTCGATTTTATGACACAAACATCACGATTGAAGAATTTTGAAGTCAAGTGATAAAAAACGTCTTTTTCTTTTAACTCTTCAAATGTTTTCCAAGACATCATTTTCACACAACCGAACATTCTTTCCCTATCACTGAGAAATAATCGACGGCTGTCATGGCCTTTTTTCTCAAATTGATATAAAAAATATTCAATAGGATCAATACCGTACAATACATAGCAACCGACAATGTCTTTAACATTTTTTTTAACTATATCTGTTCCAAATTTCAAGCATCCTTCTTCTAACAGGTCTTGAAAAGACAATTTTCCCATGACAATGTGTCCCTTTGTCCCTCCTGTTATGTAGAACAGAAGAATGCGAATTTGGAGAATAGTATAATAGTATATTTTGAAAAGCAGAGGCCTATTATTAGTCAATCGGGCAAGAGGTCGATTGATAGTTTTGTCTAGCTTTAAAATAGTAACTTTGATTTTCATCCAGTTTAAAACGTATAGAAACGATAATCTCAATTATACATCCCAGAATGAATCAAAACCGGGTTTTTCGTTGAAGTGAACGTATGGTTTGGCAACAAAGGACTTTCGGTGATTCATGACGTGAGGCATGATTTCGTCAAGTTCATCCTCCGAGAACATTGGCCCAACACCAGACTGGATACCATATCCTGGGCGGATATTGTATTCGATAAGCACGGGATGACATTCGGGCGTAAGAGCAAAATCCCATCCCATGATATCAAAATGAGCAAGTTGCCCATGCAAAGCTAATGCCGCTTCAAGAACTTTATCAAAATACGGTATTTTATTAACAACAGAATCTGGAAGTTTATTGAGAACGGGTGTTTGGTAAACGTGAATTATTCTATCCTTTAGTGTGCCATCGGGGTTGATGACCGAGAAGCCGCCACCAGCACAAACGTTGTCACGAAACTCTCCCTTGCCCCCATATCGCACAATAGCATAAAGAACTTTTCTTTCCTTGTTGGGTTTGCGATAAGTTACGATTCGCATCGTATTGATGGATGTTTCGTTGAAAGATGCAAGGGCAGGGTGTTGTCTGACAATCTCTTGTACGACAAAGTCCTTCTTGTATTCTTTGAATAAATGCAGATATTGGGTTTCGTCAAGGGTCGTGTGATCCAATTTGACCACGCCGACTCCGCCGAAAGTGCCAAGAGCAGGTTTTATTACTGTATCTTGATTGAATTGTACAAGAATATCGGCAGCTTGTTCTTCTGTAATTTCCTCGTCTTTGTCATCGAAATAAATACCATTCATATTGTAAATAATGGAATGAGGAACATATACATCGACCTTCTCCTGAACTTTCTTGATGTTTAAGACTCTGGCTTCAATATTTTTGTCGGCATAAGCAGGACAAAACTCATATCGTACAAGATAAGGGTAAATATAATTGAACGTAAGATCGCGCGGAAGATAGGTGTCGGCCTTGATGCCAGACATTCTACTACAATATTCTGCTACAACCATAGGCACGTTCAAACCCCATTTCTTGAAATAGTTGCTATATTGGTGCTTGAAGGGAGAATAATCAAAACCTTGAGGCAATTCATGCTCTACAACATAATTCAATGCCTTTTCGGTGAAATGATCTTCTACACTACCTTTAGTTATTTTGTATAGTTTGAAGAAAACAGAAGACAAAAACAATTGAATTCTCCTCTTAAAACAATTCATATTCAATAATTACCTTATGATGTATCAAATACCAAAGTAGCGTAAAGAAAAAAAGATATAAGATTGTCATCTTTACATGTTCTTCTTTTCCTTGAAAGCTTAAAAACATTATTGATAATTCAGAACTTCTTGCAGTCGCTCACCAAAGATAGGCCCTTGTGTCATTTGCCAAGGCCATGTGTCTGGTCTTCTAAGATTAGCTTCAATAAATACGGGTTCATTATTTTCATCTAAAGCAAAATCCCACCCTGCCATAGCTATGAGTGGTATTCTTTTGTGCAATTGTTCAGCCTTTTGTATTATTCTGTCGAAATGTTCGATACGGTAATCCTCAAATTTTAGTCCTGTTGGAGAATAATCTATTCTTGGAACATTGAAGTCAATGGCATAAGTTAGTCTGCCATCAGGAAGAACGCATGCAGCCATGCCTCCTGAGGTCAGATTATCCACTTGGGCATCTTTAGCACCGCATCTTAGCCATGCTCCCAAAAGTGAAAATTTACCATTCAATAACAATGTCAACACGCGGAAGGTGTTGAGGGATGTCGGATTGAATCTCGCAGTCTGTTGACTTTGGGTTAATAGCTCCTGAACCACGTAATCTTTTTTGAAAAGATCAAATTGTTGCTCAATAATTGCCCTGTCGTATTCTTTTATGATTTTGACGCCACGTCCCCCGAAGGAACCTATACTCTCCTTAAAAATGACAGGGGAACCGAGAGAGAGAATTCTATCAATTGCCTCATCTTTGGACAGTAAATCGTTATCACTGTCCAAAAAATTACGACTGACGTTTCGAACAATCTCATTTGGACGTTTTATATCTGCAAAAAGGATATTGTAGAGACCTTTATTGGCTAAGGTCTTGGCTATATGATACGGATTCAGTTTTTGAATCAGAATGGGGTATAATATAGATTCACTGACAATATACTGGAGAGACTCTGGAGGTATTTTAAGGGCAGCAATTCTTTGGAAATTCAAACCGATATCTGTTTTCACATATTTGCTCCAGAATTTTCTGATCTGCTTAGCAACGGGTTCTGGAATTTCAGGAACATTGTTATTTTTAATGAACTCAATTCTTTTTTCATCAAAATGTCTGATTCGGCTTTGAGTATATCTTATTGAATTAAATATATGTATTTCTTTTTCAATTGGTGTGGTAATTGTTTTAATAAGATCCATAAGTAAAGAGTATATGATTATTTACTTTTTGAAACAGAAATCGAGCACTTCCAAAGTCCGATTATCAAATATGGGTTCTCCTCCTACAATTTGTGGCAAGGAAACACCTGGATGAAAGAAATTAGCTTCGATAAGGACAGGTTGGTTATTGGTGTCCAACGCAAAATCCCAAGCGATAAAATGGCATTGCGGTGTATAATGATGCATCCTAATAGCAGTCTGGCATACTAAAGAGAAATTAGGAATTGTAAAACTGCTATATTTTGCGCCTGAATAGTGGGTGTCGTTTTTGAGAAATTGAGTGTCAGAGGCGGCATATGTGAGAGTTCCGTTATCGGCAATACCGACACCATATCCACCACTGCTGATGTTGTCGATGCTGGCACCTGGACAACCATGTCTCAGCATTCTAGCAGTTACAGTACATCTTCCATTGAGCAACAGTGTCAAAATACGTAGGGTGTTCAGCGAAGATTTGTTCAGTTTGGCCATGTCGGCCGATTGTTCGATTACTTCTTGAACGATGAAATTCTTTTTGCGTGATTCAAAAATAAGTTTCAAAGAGTTCTCGTCAAATTTATCGAAAAGTTCTACACCTTTTCCCCCAAGGCTATCTACACTTTGCTTGACGATGATAGGTTTGTTATAATTCAAAATGGTGTCTATTGCTTGTTTCTGGCTGATTGGTTGATATTTGTCCGTCACGTATTGTCCATTATAATAGCCTATTATGGTCTGGGGTTGTTTGATATCCGGGAAAAGAAGAGGAAACAAGAGTTTTTCTGAAAAGGATTTTACAATAGCCGGAGGATTAAGTGTGTCTATTAAATGTGTGAACATGATGTAGGGGGATACAAACAGATGCAAATTATCCGGCTCTCTTCTTTGGACATAAGCGATGGTGCGATAATACGTGTCGCTAACATGATTTGAGAAGTAGTTGCTCCAGAAAGAGGAGATTTTCTTCTTGGTGGCATCCGATAAGTCTGGCAGGTTGACTGATGCTGCCCGATCGATATCTTTTTTCTCCCAGTAATAGTATTGTTTATAAAAATAAAAAGGCTTTTCAATAGCCGATAATCTTCTGAATGTCTTCCGAATGTTCTTTAGACAATTTAGGGAACAATTGTATAATAATGGACTGTTAATCATGAAATAATATATAACTTTTAACGGTAATTTATATATTTCTTTCTTCTACGAAAGGCAAACTATGATAGATGCGTCCTAAAGCCCAACGAACCAAACGATATGCGTAATAGGGGTGTGTGAAAGACAATCGGACTAACAGTTTTATATATGCCCAAGGATAAAGATGCCGCATCTTTTCACCAAGTTCAAATATTTGAAAAGAGAAGACTTTGACACCCCATTTGTCACGTAATAACTTGGTCCTAAGAGCCACGTCAAATCTTGTTTGGCATTCTTCAAGAGAGATTTTCTTTGTTCCAAATTGGCTTGAAGCCAAAGAACCTTCCCTTTCGGTAACGATAAAGAATGGCTTATCGATGACTGCTATTTGCTGTGCAAAATGACCAGTAACCAAGGCAAAATAGGTGTCATTAGAGTAGCGTATTTCATCAAATCTAACATTGTGAGTCTCTACCAAATTCCGCTTGATAACTTTTCCCCAAAGAGAATGGAAACTATATCTGAAATATCGATCGTCATGTGTTTCTGCATACTCTTCGAAATAATGGCCATAGAAATTGCGGTCTGATGCTTTACTGAGATCATCACTCATAACACAAGTTGTATTATAGAAAATGATGTCTTCGGGACGATTGATGGTCTCATCAAGAATCTGTTCAGCATCGTCGGTGAGCAGATCATCGGCATCGAGGAAAATGAGCCACGTTCCTTTGGCGTGATCCAATCCCACGTTGCGAGCACGACCTGCACTGCCTCCTTGAGGGGTGCTGTAGTATTCGAGATATGGACGAGAGAGTTCGGGATAGTCCTTCAGATAACGTTTGGCATCAGGACTACAATCATCAATCACTATCACCTGGATATCCTCTCGCACAGGAATGCTCTTCAAGCATCGTATGAGGAGATCGGGGATGTTGTAGTGGGGAATGATGATGGAGTAGTTGAATTTGCTCATTTTGGAGATTACAACAGAAGAGAGGCGAGTCGAAATGCCGAATAATCGTTTTTAATCAAAGATGTAAGAATAACTTGTTCTCTTTTGTTGATTTTGTTTATGTTGAAATTAGGAAAATAATCTTCTATAATTTTTTTATTTATAACAAATACAGCTTTACTAATGTCATTTCTTTCTATGGTTTCAATTCTTCTTTGATTTACTGAAATTTGACCAAGGAAACAGGCAAGAGCTTGTTCTTCATCTAAAGCCTGAATCTTTCTGTTGTCTTCAAGAAGTTGTTTGGTAATCCAAAGACTGTCAATGTTGCGATTCTTTTTGTGTGAAGAAACACTGATACCCTTTGGATTTTTTCTATATGAATATATAACATCTTTGATATTAGCTTTTTTTTGAGCTTTTGGAAAAATCAAAAAGGAATTAACGGTGTCTTCAAACCAATAATTTTCAGGGAAATGAATATTTTGCCATAACTTAGCTTTATAAACTTTTCCCCACGGGAAGCCATATAGGGAAGCAGACGTTCCAACTGTATTA
>JAEEGK010009996.1_pt1 | contig 21970 bp, 16 predicted proteins | sample 8958771 | NCBI WGS metagenome assembly JAEEGK01 (sample SAMN16246547, study PRJNA631951) | gut metagenome | biome: gut microbiome; feature: rumen; material: SC-attached | host: Bos | place: Iran: Karaj | collected 2018-10 | reverse complement strand
TCACAGCGGAGGAGGCCGAGCAGGCAAGGACCACGTTCTTCGCCAACGTGGGTGAAAACCTCAGGGACCCGCTCTCGGAGATAATGGAGATCGTGTCCGCCTCGGCATTGGACGAGGCCTCCAAGAGATCGATAATCAAGAAGATAACCGGGGCGAACCATATCATAGATCTTGCCCTGAGCTCTACTGATGAACTTGAGCTGAACAAGTATACGGTGAACATCGGGACTTTGCTCTCTGAGTTTGATTGTTACGACAAAACAATGGCCTTACCTTGTCTTATACTTGATGAAAACAGGCTTAAGCAGGCGATTGAGATCATTATTTCCAATATGGGGCCTGAAGTTGGGATTACAGCGTCCATGCAGCGCAAGGGCATAAGGATAGATATATCCGGCCAGGGTACCCGCGCGGGCGGCCAAGTGGACTCCACTGGCCTGGCACTTGCACAGAAGATTATCCTGCTCCATTACGGGACATACAACACAGCGGAAGGGGCCTTCTCTTTCCTTCTTCCATACCCATCTCTTTCCGGCAATCTGCCCCAGGTTTGGGCAGAGGGTGATGTGCTGGCCTGCATCAACGGTCTTCCTGACCAGAGCCCGGAGAATGTCGTCTGTGAGGAGGTCAACGGCTCAAGGTTCGCCGAGAAGAAGAGGCTGCCCCCGTTCACCGGCGCGGTTTTCTGGGACGGGAGTTTCAAGGGATATAATGCGCTTACAGCCATAATCGCCCTTGTCTCGAACAGCAGCTACAGGGATCTTCCTTTCATCTGCATGGACTGTCCGCGGTCCAAAACCCTTGAAGATGCCCTCAGGTCTTCAGTCGAGGCAAAGGGAAGGGTCATCCTGCAGGTCGGACCTGCCACGGAGGACCTGAACAGATGGCTCCAGGATCCCGAGATAATATCCTGTGAGCTGGGTAATGCCGCGCAGATGTGCAAGCGCCATGAGCCTGCCCTGGTCCTGGTCTCCGTGGACGAGCACCTGAACAAGATGGCATCGGTAGTAGAGTTCCTCAATTCCCTGAGGAACATGAGGATGGTCTCCCAGACACCGGTGATCCTTGTCTCCGACTATATCGACAGCGCATTCGTAGGCAGGATCAGCGACATACCGAACGTGATTGCAGTCAACACCTGCATGCTGGAGAGCGAAGAGTTCGCCATGCGCATACGCTCCGTGCTGGGAGGCTCGGAGCTGCTGTCGACCAATACCGGCGCCATAGTCAAGAAGGCCCAGGCATACATCTGCACCCATGCGACGCTCCAGCTCAGCCGCTGGCAGATAGCTGAGGACGTGCATGTCTCTGAGGATTATCTGACCCGTGTGTTCAAGAAGGAGCTGGGCCTTTCCCCGTGGGACTATCTGAACCGTTACAGGATCTGGCTGGCCTGCAGCCTGCTCAAGAACACGGGGATGTCCGTGAATGATGTCTCGGTGGCAACAGGATTCCTCGATCAGGCCTATTTCTGCAGGGTTTTCAAGAAGATCAGAGGGTTCAGCCCCAGCCGCATGCGCAGTGTGAGAAAGTCGGAATTGTACAAAAAATAGTAGTTTGTGTCTGAATCTGCCGCCTTAAACTTAACATACACAATAAAAGGAGATAGTCCGTACGCATGTGGCATGATGCGGCGGCGTGATGCAAATGATCAGCACAAGAAACTATGCATTGTCTCTTGAGATCGAGGAGCTGAAGAAGCAGCTGGGAGCATGCGGTGAGTCCGAGAAGGAAACCGTTGCGGCTGCGCTCAAGCAGAAGAAGAAAGATCTCAGAAAGGCAGAGGGAAGGGCACTTCTCGCAGAGATCAACAGGCACAAGTTCATCTATCTGCTCCTGTTCATCCCGGTGGTCTATTATTTCATCTTCAAGTACATCCCGCTCTGGAACGGGCAGATCGCCTTCAGGGAGTTCATCTCACTGAAGAGGACCGGTATCACAGGTGGTAAATGGGTAGGCCTTGCGAACTTCAAGACCTTCATCCAGTCATACTACTTCTGGTCCCTGATCAGAAACACATTGATGTACAGCTTCGGAAAGCTGCTTGTCAGCCTTCCGCTGTCAATCATCCTGGCGATTGCCATATATGAGTGCACCCATAAGGCGCTGAGAAAGGTCGTCCAGACACTGTCTTACCTTCCTCACTTCCTCTCATGGGTCATCATGTACGGAATCCTGCTCTCACTGCTCTCACCGAGCGAGGGTATCTTCAACGACATCATCAAGCTGTTCGGCGGCACGCCGAGAGGCTTCCTGACAGACACCAAGGCGTTCCCGTTCATCGTCATCCTCTCTGACGCATGGAAGGAGATCGGTTGGAGCGCGATCATCTTCATCGCCGCCCTTATGGGAATTGACGGATCCCTGTTCGAGGCCGCCATCGTCGAGGGCGCCAACAGCTGGCAGAGAGTCCGCTACATCACCCTGCCGTCAATCAAGCCTGTCATAGTCATTGTCCTTCTGATGAAGATCGGAACAATCCTGGATGCGGGTTTCAACCAGTTGTACATGTTGTACAGCCCTGCGGTATACAGTGTCGGAGACATCATCGACACATGGGTCTACAGAGGAACCATCCAGGGACAGTTCAGCCTTGCAACAGCTGCAGGTATCTTCAAGGGCGTCATAGGCATGACACTCCTGTTCATCTCCAACTGGGCTTCCAGGAAGTTCACTGAAAGCTCACTGTTCTGAGGAGGCACGGCATGGCTAAGAAAAACACATACAACAGCGTTGCCGTCAAGGCCACAGCTGCAGACAGGGTATTCAACATCTGTGTGACAATCTTCATGATCCTGCTCCTCATAGTCCTTATAGTTCCTATCTGGAGTACCATAGCACTGTCATTCAGACCGCCTGCATACATCGGGTCCTATCTTGAGGGCATGTTCCTTGCTCCGTGGAAGTGGTCCGCGGGAGCATACAAGTCACTTCTGGGCAACCAGGGCTTCCTGAACTCATTCTGGAACAGCATCAAGATCATGGTCATGGGCGTTGTGACGGCACTGTTCCTCACAATCCCGATGGCATATGCGCTGTCAGTCAAGGGTGTTCCGGGAAAGAAGTGGATCACGATCTTCATCATGATCCCGTACGTCTTCAACGTAGGAGTCGTTCCCACATACCTGCTGATCTCAAAGCTGGGTCTGACGAACCATCTTCCGTCAGTCTTCATGCCGGTCGCGCTCAGCACTTACAACATGATCATCATGAGGCAGTTCTTCGAGGGCATCCCGAATGACCTGAGAGAGAGCGCCTTCATTGACGGATGCAACGACATCCAGATCATGTTCAAGATCATCCTTCCGCTGTCAAAGGCTATCATCATGACGATCGGCCTCTACTACGCGGTCGCATTCTGGAATGACTACATGAGATCACTGCTGTACCTCCAGAAGAGCGCACTCAAGCCGCTCCCGCTGCTTCTGAGAGACATCCTCATCGGTACCAGCATGAACGATAACCTTGAGGCCAACGCTTTCGGAACAGCCCCGATCGAGGCAATCAAGGCGGCATCGGTCTTCATCAGCGCAATCCCGATGATCATCGCTTATCCGTTCATCCAGAAATACTTCACAAAGGGTACCCTGGCAGGTTCTGTCAAGGGTTGAGATATCGGTCTTCAGGGTGGGAAACCCACTTTGATATAGAAAAGGTAAAAATCATTTAATGGAGGAATTTAAATGAAGAAAGTACTTATTGTTCTTCTTGTTGCTCTCATTGCTTCAACAGCAGTGTTCGCACAAGGTGCAACTGAGGCAAAGTCAGAAGGTCCCATGACCATCACAATGCTTTATGCTGCAACACAGACAGAGGTCGGATCCCTTCCAGATGACTGGGCAGGTTATCAGATCCTCAGAGACAAGCTCGGCATTGACCTGCAGCTCCAGATGCTGCCTTCAAACGCCAATGACCAGGATGTCGCAGTCAGAACAATGGCAGCCGCAGACGAGCTTCCTGATTTCATCACAGTCTCCAGGACAGTCTGGGCAGACCTCGTGAAGCAGGGTATGTTCGCTGATGTCACAGACGACTTCGCAAAGATGCCTGAGAGAAGCAAGGTCATGTTCGGACCGTCATCAAAGGCTTTCACAACATACAACGGCAGGATCTACGGTTTCGCAACTCCTTCCGCATATGCTGGAAACGAAGGTCTCCTGGTCAGAAAGGACTGGCTGGACAACCTCGGACTCAAGGCTCCGACAACTCTCGACGAGCTTTACGATGTCCTTTATGCCTTCAGGAACAACGATCCTGACGGAAACGGAAAGAAAGACACATACGGCTACGGCGCATTCGTAGAGGACTATGTCGCATACGAGGCATATCCCGGACGCAGATTCGAGCCTCTGATGGGTGCTTTCGGAGTTGAGGGAACATGGAACATGAGCGCTGACAACTTCGGCCTCAGGATCCACGATCCTGCCTACTATGACTGGATGGTGTTCTTCAAGAAGGTCATCGACAACGGCCTGATTGATCCGAACTGGCAGTCATACAAGAAGGATGACTTCAGAGCAGCCTGGAAGCAGGGTAAGTTCGGTGTCTTCAGAGAGCAGAACTCAGCATATGCCTCAGAGAACAACTACAGCCCGTTCGACAAGAACTTCCCGGATGGCGGATTCATCGTCGTTGACGCTCCTGTCGGACCTTCCGGCAAGAAGTCAGTCGGACCTCTCGTAGAGGGCTTCAGGATCTTCGCCATCAACGCTGATGTCTCAGCTGAGAAGCACGCCAAGATCATCGAGATGTTCGAGTGGATGGGCTACGGCGAGGGTTACATGCTCTGCGGTTACGGTATGGAAGGTGTGAACTACATCCTTGATGCAAACGGACTCCCGCAGTCAGACGCATCTCTCGGAGACATGGGCTACAACAAGGCCGGCGGACAGAGATACATCCAGCTCAGAAACAGCTCCTTCAACTACAACAACGCAACCGAGACAGCACTGCGCTATCCCGCATACATCACAGCAGTCTCACAGAAGCGCATGAGCGCCGGTGACGTCCTCATTGAGATGCAGGGCAAGACATGGACCAGGACTCCTGGCCAGAACAGCATGCCGGCTCCTGCAAGCACAGACGTCTACACATTCTACCAGCAGGGTATTGCCGAGTTCCTGAACGGAAAGACAGCTCTGACAGAGGCCAACTGGAAGGCATTCGTCGAGCAGTTCGACAAGATCGGCGGCCTTGAGTGGGAGAAGGCTGGCTACGAGTACGCCAAAGAGAACGGATATCTTCTGTAATCTGCGGATTCAGGGATATATGATTTGACGATCATGAGGGGCTGCGGTTGCAAGCTGCGGCCCCTTTTTTTGAACAACACTTTCAGGATTGAAAATGATAGACGCAAGAAAGACTTGGACAGAGAGGATGAGTCTGTCCGCCATCAGGAAATACAACACGGAGAACGCCACATACAGCTATAAGTCGGCAATTCTCCTTGAGGCCCTCTATCGCGCATACAAGGTTCTTGGAGATGAAAGGATCTTCAGGTTCGTCAAGGACATGCTGGATCACTACGTCCCAGAGGACGGAGTTGTCCGCACATATGATCTTGAAGCATACAGCATGGATCAGGTCAGGATGGGCAACATCATGCTCAGCATCTACGATCTGACCGGCGAGAAGAAATACAAGACAGCTGTTGATATGTTCATGCAGCAGCTTAAAACACAGCCAAGGACCCCCTCCGGCGGATTCTGGCACAAGAAGGGTTATCCGAACCAGATGTGGCTCGACGGCCTGTACATGCAGGCCCCGTTCAGAGTCGGCTACTGCATGCGCTTCGGCGGCCTTAAGGAGTGCCTGGAAGACACGGTCATGCAGTTCGAGCTTGTCTATGAGAAGACCCTGGACAGGAACACAGGACTGCTCCGCCATGCATGGGACGAGTCCTGCAAGATGCCGTGGTGTGAGAGCGACGGCAGGTCCCAGGAGGTCTGGGCAAGAGCCCTGGGCTGGTATGTCATGGCTCTGGCTGACCTTCTTGAGATGATTCCGGATATTCCTGAGAACTCGGACTACAGGTCAAGGTTCACTAAGATCGCCAGGACACTGGCACCTGTCCTCCTGACATTCCAGGACAAGGAGTCCGGAATGTGGTGGCAGGTCATGGACAAGGCAGGTGTTGGTGCCAACTATCTTGAGACATCAGCCACCTCGATGTTCGTTTATTTCCTGGCCAAGATGAACAGGATGGGCCTTCTTGATGACTCATTCAGGAAAGCCGCCCAGATCGGCTTTGACGGCATGACTGAGAGGGAAGTGACCTGCGGTGACGACGGAGAGCTCTTCTTGCACAACACCTGCAAGAGCGCCGGTCTTGGCGTTGCCCCGGAAGGCACGGTCTACAGGCCCGCTGACTTCAAGTATTACACGGAAGGAGAGGAGAGGGTGACAGACAACCTGCACGGTGTGTCACCGTTTATCTCAGCTGCCCTGGAGCTTGAGTTCCCGGCACAGCTCAACTCTGCCAGATACGTCCTGAAGAAGGGCGATGACATCAGCAAGGTCCTTGAGGAGAATGCCGGAAAGGCCGCCGTTGTGATTCCTGCAGGAAAATACAGCTCAGGCCCGATCTCAGTTCCGTCTCACAGCCATATAATCTTTGAGGAAGGCGCGGTGCTGGATTTCACCGATGACTTTGACGCTTATCCTCCTGTATGGACAAGATGGGAGGGAGTATACTGCTGGGCAATGCAGCCCTGCTTCTTCATCTCAGGAGCTGAGGATGTTGTTGTTGCAGGCCCCGGTGTCCTTGACGGTCACGGAGAGAAATGGTGGGCTCATATCCTGCCGTGGAAGAACGGCGGACGTCCTGCAAAACAGGTCCTTGAATGCGAGAAACGTCTTGCGGCACTCAATCCGAACTACCTCAGCGAGCCGGAGGGCGGCGGCGGAAGACCCTGCCAGTTCCTCAGGCCGGCACTGCTTCAGATCCTTGACTCCAAGAACATCAGGATTGATGGGGTGACATTGACCAGAAGTCCGTTCTGGACCTGCCATCCGGTATGTGTCACTAACCTGAAGCTTTACAACATCAAGATTGATAATCCGTACGACTCCCCGAACACAGACGGAATAGACATCGAGTCCTGCGTGAACGTGGATGTCAGGGCCTGCGACGTGAATGTCGGAGATGACGGTATTGCCGTCAAGTGCGGAAGCGGCAAGGAGATGATGGCCTTCCAGAGATCTGAGAACATCACTGTCGAGGACTGCACCGTGAGAAACGCCCACGGCGGATTCGTCATCGGATCTGAGACAGCAAGCGGCGTCAAGGGCGCCTATGTTCGCAACTGCCGCTTCATAGGGACCGACAGGGGAATCAGGATCAAGACAAGACGCGGACGCGGCGGACACATGACAGACATCGTGGCCAGCGATATCTTCATGGATGAGGTGATCTGCCCCATCTCGATCAACATGTTCTACAGATGCGGAAGCGATGACCCTGAGCTTTACTCACTCAAGAGCCAGCCTGTGACAGAGGATACCCCGCTGATCAAGGATGTGACGATTGAGAGGGTCAAGGCTGTCAACTGCAGAAGCGCTGCGGCGTTCCTTGCAGGACTTCCTGAGGTTCATCTCCAGAACATCGTTGTGAGGGACAGCTCATTTGAGGTCAAGAAGGAGATCGAGCGTGGTCTTGAGGCTGAGATGTGCCGTGGAATCCCGGAGTCGGATTACAGGGGAATCAGGGTGATCAACGCTGACGCCAAGTTCGAGAATGTGACTGTGAACACGGATCCTATGATCCTTGTGGAGGAGTTTTGATTCATGGAAAAGAAGATTGACACATCATTCATCAAGGGCATAATCCCGCCGATTGCAATCCCGTTGAAGGACGATGAGAGCTTTGATGAGAAGAAGCTCCGCCGCCATGTCGACTTTGTCATAGAAGGTGGTGTCAGCGCCATCCTGGCATTCGGGTCAAACGGCGAGTTCTACATGCAGGAAGAGGATGAGATGAAAGACATCCTCGATGTAATGATAGACCAAGTTGCAGGAAGAGTGCCCGTGTTTATGGGTATTGGAGCAATCCGTACCTCCAAATGCATCAGATTGGCTCAGATGGGAGTTGAGCACGGGGCAAAGGCTGTGTCTATTCTCCAGCCCATGTTCCTCAAGCCCTCAGAGGATGAGCTTTACACCCATTTCGCGGCAATCGCAGACAGCGTTGAGAACGTTCCCGTCCTTCTTTACAACAATCCCGGCCGTACCGGATACGGGATCCCGCAGACGGTGGCGGAGAAGCTTGCTCACCAGAAGGCAAACGTCGTGGGAATGAAGGACTCAAGCGGTGACATCACTCAGACGGAGGAGTTCATCAGGCGCAACGCGGATGTGGGCTTTAAGGTCATGTGCGGCAAGGACACCCTGATTTACGCCGGACTCTGCGTCGGTGCCGTAGGCGCCGTGTGCTGCATGGCCAACTTCGTCCCGAGGCTGGTCTGCTCCATCTATGACAGGTTCGTCGCCGGGGACATCAAGGGATCCCTGGACAGGCAGTTCGTCCTGAACCCGATCAGGCTCCAGATGGACAGGTCAAGCTTCCCTGTCGCAACAAAGGACTATGCGAACCTGCTGGGCCTTGAGCTCGGTGCCCCTTATCTTCCCACAAAGAACTCCACACCGGAGCAGCTTGAGGGTCTGAGGCAGCAGCTTGTCAAGGCAGGTCTGCTTTAATCGCAATCATTAAAACTTAATTGAGAGGTGATAGATATGAAAGTTGGTTTCATCGGTTTGGGAATCATGGGAAAGCCCATGTGCAAGAACATCATCAAAGCCGGACATGAGGTCTGGTTCAACTCAAGACATTCAGATGTCGTCTCTGAGCTCGAGGCTCTGGGCGCGCACGCATGTGACAACGCATGCAAGGTCGCCGCTGAGAGTGAGGTCGTGATCACAATGGTCCCGAACAGCCCTCAGGTCAGGGAGGTCGCTCTTGGAAAGGGCGGAATCATAGAGAGCGGAAAGAAAGGCCTGGTAGTCATTGACATGAGCTCAATCGATCCGGTCGAGACCAGAAGCATCGGTGCCGCACTTGCAGAGAAGGGCATTGAGATGATAGATGCCCCTGTCTCAGGCGGTGAGCCCAAGGCAATTGACGGAACACTCTCCGTCATGGCAGGTGGAAAAGAGGAGCTTATCGAGAAGTACAGGCCTCTTCTGAGCACAATGGCCGCATCAGTGGTGCGTTGCGGAGATCTGGGAGCAGGCAACGTCGCAAAGCTCGCCAACCAGATTGTTGTGGCATGCAACATCGCCGCCATGAGCGAGGCACTTGCATTTGCAAAGAAGATGGGATCAGACCCGTCTCTCATCTATAAGGCAATCAGAGGCGGTCTTGCAGGATCCACTGTCCTGGATGCAAAGGCGCCGATGGTCCTCTCAAGGAACTTCAAGCCCGGCTTCAGGATTGAGCTCCACATCAAGGACCTGACCAACGCACTGAACGCCGCTCATGCAATCAACGGCTATGTCCCGCTCACAGGACAGGTCATGGAGATGATGCAGGCGCTGAAGGCAGACGGCTGCGGCAAGGATGACCACAGCGCGATTGCCAAGTTCTATGAGAAGGTCTCAAACGTAACAATAGAGTAAGAGCAGGAAGGGAAAATGAGAGCGGTCAAGATTTCAGATCTGGATAATGTTGCTGTGGTTGTTGCCCCTGTCACCAAGGGTGAGGTTCTGGAGGGCACATCCATCAAGGCACTGTGTGATATTCCGCAGGGCCATAAGATTGCACTGAGAAAGATCAGAAAGGGTGAGGAGGTCATCCGTTACGGCGCTGTCCTTGGCTATATGCTTGAGGATATCGAGGCCGGCGGATGGATCAATGAGTTCAACATCGAGCTTCCCTCATCTCCTGCTGTGGCGGACCTTGTCAAAGGGTCCAAGGGCAGGGTCCTGACCGATCTTCCGCAGCGGAAGACCTGGATGGGCTATGACAACGGACCGGGACTTCCCGCAGGCAGCAGGAACATCCTTGGAATCACCACCACGGTTCAGTGCACCGCCGGTGTGCTGCGCAACGCCGTGGATAAGATAAAGAAGGAGATCCTCCCCCAGTATCCGAATGTTGATGATGTCGTTGCCGTGGTCCATCCGTACGGCTGCGGTGTGGCCATCAAGGCGGACAACGCGGAGATTCCCATCAGAAGCGTACGCAACCTGGTCCATCATCCCAATTTCGGCGGCCAGATCCTGACTGTTGCCCTTGGCTGTGAGAAGCTGACCTTGGACATGATACTGACTCCGGAGGAGAACAATCCTGATAATGTCGTGGTCCTTCAGGAATGTCACGGTTATGGAGACATGCTGGAGCGCATCTGCACTCTGGCAAAGAAGAAGCTCGAGGTCCTGAACAGGAGAAGAAGAACCGAACTCCCGCTGGAGAAGCTCAGGATCGGTGCCCAGTGCGGAGGCTCTGACGCGTTCAGCGGAATATCAGCCAATCCGACTATCGGCTATGCCTCGGATCTTCTTGCCGCAGGCGGGGCACAGGTGCTTTTCTCCGAGGTCACTGAGGTCCGTGACGGTGTGCACATCCTTGCAGAGCGCTGCTCGGATGACAAGGTTGTGGAGAAACTCAAGAAGGAGATCTCCTGGTACGATGACTATCTTGCCCGCAGCCATGTGGACAGGAGCGCGAACCCGAGCCCGGGCAATAAGAAGGGCGGTCTGAGCAACATAGTTGAGAAGGCCATGGGATCAATCGCCAAGAGCGGCCATTCCCCCATTGTGGAGGTCATCGGGCCTGGTGAGACTCCATCCTGCAACGGCATGATCTTTGCCGCCACCCCTGCGTCCGACATTGTGTGCGGACCCAGCCAGCTGGCATCGGGTATTGTCATGCAGCTGTTCAGCACAGGCCGCGGGACACCTTACGGACTGAAGGAGATTCCCGTCTACAAGATCTGCACCCAGCATTCCATGAAACAACAGTGGCCTGACCTGTTTGACATGGATGCCGGCTTTGTCGTGACCGGTGAGAAGACCATAGCCCAGATGGGACATGAGCTTTACAACCATATCCTGGATGTGGTGAGCGGGGAGCGCACATTTGCCGAGAAATACGGCATTTACAACGATCTTCTTGTATTCAATCCAGCCCCTATAACGTAATAGTCCAAATTGTCGCTTGAAACGGCTCTTTGAATAGATTCTGTTTCTCTGTAGAGTATTATTGAAATCTGATGTATGGAGGATTGCCATGGCATTGAAAAGATATGCACAGGTGGGTACGGGCGGAAGAGCCCGCATGTACTATGAGGCAGTGGCCTCAAAGTATTCAAAGATCGCATGCATGGTCGGATTCTGCGATCAGAGCCAGACCAGGATGAATTATGCCAATTCCCGTCTTGAGGAGCTTGGCGCAAAGAAGGTCCCGACCTATCTTCCCCATGAGTTCGAGAAGATGATCCAGGAGACAAAGCCGGATGTGGTGATAGTCACATCAGTCGACCGCACACACGATGATTACATCTGCCGCGCCATGGAGGCAGGCTGTGATGTCATTACCGAGAAGCCGCTGACAATCGACGAGCGCAAGGCACAGAGGATCATCGACACACAGAAGAAGACCGGAAAGCATATCAGGGTGACATTCAACTACAGGTATGCCCCTTACCACACAAAGGTCAGGGAACTCATCCGTGACGGCGCCATTGGCAATCCGACATCTGTTCACTTCGAGTGGCTCCTGAACACAGAGCACGGTGCAGACTACTACAGGCGCTGGCACCGCAACAAGTACAACAGCGGCGGGCTTCTGGTCCATAAGGCCACACATCACTTTGACCTGGTGAACTTCTGGCTCGGAACAGAGCCTGAGACAGTGTTCGGTTTCGGATCACTGCAGTTCTACGGAAGAGCTGCTGCCGAGAAGCGCGGGGTGGAGAAGTTCTACTACCGCTGCCATGGAAGCGAGGAGGCCAAAGGCGATCCGTTTGCGATTGACATCGAGTCAAATCCGACACTTAAGGCACTTTATCTTGATGCCGAGGCAGACAGCGGCTACATCCGTGACCGCAGCGTCTTCTCAGATGACATCAGCATCGAGGACACGATGAACCTTGTGGTGCGCTACAAGAACGGCGTCCAGATGTCCTATTCACTCTCCTCCTACATGCCTTGGGAGGGCTTCAACGTCATGATCAACGGCACAAAGGGAAGGCTTGAGTACCATTCGGTCGAAAGGCCATACATCAACGCCGGCGGAGACAAGAAGGATGAGGGTGCACTGAAGTACAGCAGCATCCGCGTCTATCCTATGTTCGGAGATCCGTACGATGTTCCTGTCAAGACAGGAGAGGGCGGACATGGCGGCGGAGACCCGGTCATGCTGGATGATGTGTTTTTGGACAATCCTCCGTATGACGAGTTCCACAGGGCCGCGGACTTCCATGACGGAGTCGAGTCCATCTTGGTCGGAATTGCAGGAAACAAGGCAATCGCATCCGGTATGCCTGTTAATGTTGATAGCCTGATTCACTGGTAAACATTAAAAAAATGAAGGTATTTTCTGAAGATTTCACATCATTTGAGTTAGGAGCATTCCCCTTTGACGCTGAGCACAGCGCCATGGGGGAATATCATTATTATCCGAATCCCGGATATTCGGGACAGTGGTTCGACCCGATCTCTGACTGGTCATACCGCGGACCGACATGGCTGATCTCCAATGCGGACATGGACGGCGGACGCTGCATTGAGCAGATGCGTCTTGCAGAGCCTGGAGAGAAAAAGGCCATACCTGTCCTGCGTGCAGGTGATGTGATGTGGGAGGACTATACCTTAAGTGCCCTGGTCAGACCGATGATAGCCGACCAGATAAACGGAATCCTCTTCCGCTACCAGACAAGCATGATGCATTACGGCTTCTTCCTTGTCCCGGGAGGCGCAGAGCTTCAGAGAGTGGAGAAGCTTGAGCGCGCGGTTCTCTCCCATGCTGATTTCTCATGGGATCCTGACAGCTATCAGCGCCTTGCTGTTGAGGTCTCCGGTCCATCCATCAAATGCTATGTGAACGGAATCCTTGTCATTGAGACAACAGACGGCAGATACTCAGAAGGCTGCATCGCGCTCTGTGCGTGCCGGCCTACCAGATACCGCGACATATCAGTTGAGATGACAGATGAGCAGTATGCCTCCTATGGCAGAAAACGCTGCAGCTGGGAGAATGCGGAGAAAGAGGGGCAGGCAGAGCACCTCAAGGCAAAGCTCTGGAAGAAGATCGACCTCAGGAACTTCGGTGCTGCCCGTCAGATCAGGTTCGGACACCTCACAGGAACAAAGGAATGGTTCTTTGTCATGTGCCAGAACCAGCGTAAGGTCTACAAGGACCGCTATCCTGTCATCTCATGCATGACAGCTGTCAGCGTGGAGACAGGAGAGGTTCTCTGGCAGATCGGAGAGCCCTGTGACAGCGCTGAGATCGAGAAGCTCACCACTGACCTTCCGTTCCAGATCTATGACATAGACAATGACGGGATTGACGAGGTCATCTGCTCCTGGGATTTCAAGCTGATGATCCTGGACGGAAGAACCGGTGAGATCAAGAAGAGCATACCGACCCCGCTTAACGAGGCGGCCCCTGAGACTGTCACGGGACTTGAGTTCGGCAAGTACGCCTTCAAGCGTCTGAATGTGGATGCCATCCGCATTGTCAATGTCTCAGGAAACAAGAGACCTTCTGAAATTCTCATCAAGGACCGCTACTCACGATACTGGATCTATGACAAGGACCTTAACTACGAGTGGCAGTTCTCAAAGTACAACACAGGCCATTTCCCGTTCTCCCATGACTTCAACGGTGACGGCAGGGACGAGATATTCTCCTGCTACAACATGGTCGACAGCACCGGAAAGCTCATGTGGTCTCTTCCGATTGACATTGACCACACCGATGAGATAATAGTCGGAACATTCGGTCCGGAGCAGGATGAGAGGCTTGCCATTGTCTCAGGCTGGGAAGGCTTCATGATCGTTGACAAGAGCGGAAAGATAATCGTCCGTGACATCAACGGCCATGCCCAGAGGATCAGCAGCGCCAACTACTGCCCTGACAGACAGGGCTTTGAGATTGCAACCACCACGTACTGGGGCAACAACGGCATTGTGTACCTTCACGACTGCAACGGCAAGGAGATCTGGCACCGTGAGATGCTCTCCAACGGCAACGTGATCTGCCCGCTGAACTGGGACGGAAACGGAGAGGAGCTCATCTGGATGAGCGCCCATGAGGGGGCCTTTGACGGAGACGGCCGCCGTGTTATGGTCCTGCCTGATGACGGACATCCTGAGATGTGCACCGAGGTCATTGACCTTACAGGTGATGCCCGGGATGAGATTGTCACCTGGGACAGGCACTGGCTTTACATCTACACTCAGGACGGAGAGGTAGAAAAGGATCCGAGAGGAGAATACAGGCCCTTCAAGTACCCTGAGTACAACGGCTCCAACTACCGTGGCGAGTACAGCTTCCCCAACTGGGTCAAGTGATAACTGAACTCAGATAAATTATTGATTTCTCTAACTGGTTTCAGTTATAATGGTCTGCATGAGACTGAAGGACCACATCGCAGAACAGAATATAAGCATCTCAGACCTCTCAAAGGAGTCAGGCCTTCCATACACAACAGTCAATGAGATTGTGAATGGCAAGAAGACTCTGGCAAGATGCAGTGCAGAGACAGTCTACAGGCTTGCCAGAGCCCTTGATACTACAGTTGAAGGCCTGCTTATGGCAGAGAACGGCACCGGTTTCCAGGACAGATATTCACTTACCAGAGCTCAGAACATCTTTCTCGCGAAGAAACTGTGGGATGAGAATGTATACTGCGGAATGCGCATGGAGAACCGAAATGTCACATTTCCGCAGACCAGGACCATAATAGAGGGCGTGAATGTCCCGGGTGTGAGCATTGACGATATCACCGCAATCCTGAATATGCGCGATGCTTGGAAGTGCCTTCTGGATTCTGTGGATGACAGACTGGATCTTGCTTATATCTGCAAACTCAACTCCTTCATTGCCAGAAATGAGGATTTGGAGTGGGGAGTGCTCCGTTATGGCAGGATCGGAATCTCCGGAACCGATTACGTTCCTCCTGTTCCTGTCAAATCAAAGGTGGAATCAGATTTCAGGCAAATCACATCAGCTTATGAGACTGCCACATCCAGGGCATTGGAGCTATTCTGCTACATCATATATAACCAGCTGTTCTGGGACGGCAACAAGCGTACAGCCCTGATGACCGCAAACAAACTCCTGATAACTCAGGGCTGCGGCTTTCTGACAATCAAGGACAAGGACATGCCATCGTTCAATGAACTGTTGTCAGACATGTACAATACCGGAAGCAACGGGGATCTGAAGAGATTCCTTTATGACAATGCGCTTTTCGGGCTGGAGATTTAGAACTACATCAGGAATCTGTCAGAGCTCTTTTGCAATCTTCTCAAGAACATCAAAGTCCGCAGGAAGCCATTTGACGGACAGGAGCTCGTCCTTTCCCAGCCAGCGTGCATCCTCGGCTTCCTTCAGGACAAGATGACCTTCCTTTACGGTGCACCAGAAACAGTCCATCTCCATGTGGAACTCAGGATAGTCGTAGCTGACATGGGAGATTAGGTCTCCGACCTCGATTTCAGTATCCAACTCCTCTTTTATCTCCCTGACCAGGGCCTGCTCTGCGGTCTCTCCCTGCTCGATCTTTCCTCCGGGGAACTCCCACCATCCCTTGTAGTTGCCGTAGCCTTTCTGCGTGGCGAATATCCTGTCCTTGTCTCTGATCACCGCTGCTGTGACCCTGATGCTTTTCATGCTGTCTCTCCTGTCTTTGGTCCATATCCCCAGCCGGTTGCCGCATAAAGCAGGCCGAACAGAGGAAGAAGGAACGCGATGAAGTAATATGGTGCATAGACGGATGCGCTGATTCCGAAGCACTGGGCAACAAATGCCCCTGAGCTGCCCCAGACGACCATCGGCTGCTGGATTGTGATCATCTCGCAGATGGTCCTTGTGAAGAACGCATGGTCTACCTTGAACCTGTCATAGAAAGAGGAGAGCACGTTGTAGGAGACAATGACACCGATTGTCCCCGATCCTGTGGTGAGGGCCATGACGGCACTGATGAGATACGTGGCTGCAAACAGGCTAAGCCTGCCTCTGACAATTCTCTTGACAGGACTTGCCACAGTATCCATGATGTCCGTTTTCTTGAGGATAGCTCCCATTGTAAAGGCAAATATCACAAGTAAGGCTATCTTTACCATGCTGAGCATGCCCCCGCGGTTACAGATTGAGTCCACCAGATCATGACCGCTCTGGATGCTGAATCCCCTGAGAAGCGGGAGCAGGGTCTCCGTGAAGGAGCATCCCTGGACGGTCAGTGAGATGACCATGGCAGAGACAGTGCTCAGCACAATGGGGATGATTCCCGGAAGCTTTGCCAGAAGTGAGCCTACCAGCACGACAAGCGGAATGAGCGTCAGGACCGACAGCCTGAAATTATCACCGAGTGAGGTGACAATCCCGTTGATGGATGAGAAGTCTGCCTCATTTGTGGCATAAGAGCGTCCCACGAAGAAGAACAGCACAAGTGATATGAGGAGGGAAGGGACTGCAGAGTACAGCATCAGACGGACATGGCGTGAGAAGTCTGCCTGGGCGATTGAGACCGTGCTGACGGCGAAGTCCGAGAGCCTTGATATCTTGTCTCCGAAGAATGCTCCGCAGAGCACCGCACCCAGTGTCATCCCGACAGGGATTCCGAGGCTGATGGACATGCCGATGAACGCGATCCCTAGCGTCCCGCATGTGGTCCATGAGGAGCCTGTGACTGCGGACATGGCCGTGCAGATCAGAAGCACCAGGGGCAGGAAGAACCGCACCTTGATCATCCTCAGTCCTGTGGCGACAAGATAAGGCACGGCCCCGCACTGGACCCATGAGGCGATCAGTGCCCCGATTGCCAGCAGAAGCGGCCAGGGTGCCTTGAGTGAGGCGCCAAGAATGGCCTTGAGGATCTCTGCTGTGTTTTTCTTCAGAAACAGGATCGCATAGAGCGAGACGATCACGGTGCAGACCATCAGGGGAATGAACGTTGGAAGATGCAGTATCATGATGCCTGTGACAATCACGGCAATCAATGCTGCGAATATGACGATGTCTCCCTTTCTGCTCATTTTGGATCCCCGCATAGAATTCTACTGATTACGTGCCTATAGTCAATAAGTGTGTTATCCTTTATTAAGGAGGAAAGTCATGGCTGAGGCATTCAGATGGGCGTTCATCGGGACCGGTACACTTGCGAAGAAGGTGATAAAGGAGATAACCGCTACCGGAAGGCATGCGGTGGTTTCCGCATACAGCAGAAGCAGAGAGCGCCTTGAGGCGTTCTGCAGACCGTACGGAACCTATGCCGCCGAATCAGTCGAGGATGCGGTAAGCCGCCCGGATGTTGACGGGGTGTACATCTCAGTGACCAATGAGAGCCATTATGAGATCTGCCATAGGTGCCTTGAATTGGGAAAGCCTGTGCTCCTGGAGAAACCTTTCACAATCAAGGCTGAGGAGACTGAGAGGCTTCAGGCTCTTGCAAGGAGCAAAGGCCTGTATCTCTCAGAGGCCATGTGGACCTGGTACAGCGATGTCCCGAACAAGGTGCTTGAGCTTGTGCGATCAGGCAGACTTGGAAAGGTAAAAGACGTATACATGTCTTATTCAAGATACAGCATCGATTATGCCTCGAGGGTCTCCGATCCGCTTCTTGGGGGTGGGGCTCTTCTGGATATCGGAATCTATCCGATAACCTATTCGTACAGATTATTTGGATTTCCTAAAGGTATTCATTGTAATGGAGACATCGTTAATGGTGCTGATTACTCAGATGACATTGTCCTTGATTATGACGGATTCAAGGTCAGGATGGACGTGTCCATAGTCGGTACAAAGGGTGAGGTGATGGTCATAGACGGTTCGGAAGGAACGCTTATGAACGTCGATTACCACTATGGGCTTCCGGCCGCAGTCAAGGTCGGTGATGATGTCGAGGTCATCCAGGGAGACAGAGGATACAACAAGGAGTTCGATGCTGTAGCCTCCGAGATCAGGGAAGGCCTTATGGAAAGCCGTTTCATTCCAATGAGGTCCACTCTTGACTGCATGCGCATCCTTGATGAGTGTAGGCGCCAGATGAATCTGGTCTATCCTTTTGAGAGATGATCATGGAACCTGGCTTCAAAAGACTCTGGGATAAATACGGGACCTTCCTCGTGTACATGGTTTTCGGGCTCCTGGCGACATTGCTTGAGACCTTCATGTACTGGCTCTTCTATGAGGTAATCGGCCTGAGCAACATGGTCTCAACCGTGATAGCCATATTCATCACAATCACATTCGCGTTTTTCACTAACAAGATCTTTGTCTATAGGTCCAGAGTCTGGGAATTCAAGCCTGTCCTGAAGGAGATTCTCTCATTCTACTGGTTCAGGATCCTCACAGGTCTGTTCAACATGCTTTTCATGTATGTCACGGTAGATATCCTGGCATGGTGGCCGGTGGGAATGAAGGCCATAGCCGCCATAATTGTAGGCATAATGAACTACCTTCTGGGCAAGCTGGTTATTTTCCGGAATGCGCGTAGTCAAAATATGTCTCCACAAGACAGGACTGCTCTGGGCGACAATCTTGCTGCCAGAGAAGAGAGAAGGAACGGATTCAAGGGCTATGATGCGGATTATGTGTTGAAGGAGATGGATGAAATCATCTCTTCAGAAAAGAAGAAAACAGAATGAATCAGATTTCAGTAATTGACTGGAGTATTCCACGCTGAGAAAGGGTAGGCAGAGCGGGCGGAGTCCAGCATCTGCTGTGTCACTTCAGGTACGGGGGATGATTTCTCTTCTATGCCGAATGTGCTCAGGGCATTGGTGCAGAAAAGCTCTGTGAGCCTTGCCTCCGTCATTCCGGCCTTCCTGAGAGCCTGTATAGTCAGAAGCATCCCCTCAAAGCCGGGAATTCCGCTTGCACCGTTTCTCTTATCCTCCAGGGTGTGTGGCGCATGATCGCTCTCAACCCAGTTTATTGTACCGTCAAAGAGAGCGTTCCATACTGCAAGACGGTCTGACTCCGATCGGAGCGGGGGATTCATCTTGACGATCATGCTCTCTGAATCCGAGTTCAGGAGGATGTGGTGCGGGGTGGCTCCGCATGTTACTCTGATCTTGCCACGTCTTCTGGCCTCTCTAACGGCTTCCAGCGCACCCTCGGTGCTGATGTGGGCGATGTGAAGGATTCCCTTGAAGCCTGATCTCTCGGCATTCTCTATCTGGTCGCGGACAGATGCCTCCTCACTCTCAGAAGGTCTCTTTCCTGAATGAGTTGCCTCATCAGGCCTGAAGAGCTCCTCCTTCTCACAGTGCACGGCAAGGACTCCTCTGAAATCGAGTTCAGAAAGAGCCCTGTAGATTCCGTACTGATTATCCTTTCCGATTATCCCCATGTTGCCTGTGGACTGGGATGCGAACAGCTTCAGGCCGCAGACCTTCGGAAAGAGCTCATTATGAGTCCTTACCATCTCTGAGATCTGGTCCTTGTCATGTGTAAGGCCGAGGTAGATGTGGTAATGGACATCAAGGCCATTTCTCCTGAGCTCTGATTCTGCCTCGGCCCCAAGTGCAAGACGCTTCTTAGCAGTCTCCATGTCAGTCACCGGAGGGTTTGTGTTCGGCATGTCGAAGAAGATGTCAAAGCCTGCCTTGGCACCTGTGAGCATGCCGTGAAGCACGGTCTCCTTGCTATTCTGGTTCCAGTCCCTGAGATGCACATGAGCGTCTGTCACAGCACTTTCTCCTCTTCAAGGAAGGACAGTCTCATGAAGGTCCCCCACTGGCAGGCAAGGTGTCCTCCGCAGGAGCATTCCCCGCAAAGGCCTATGCCGCACATTGAGTTTCTCTCCATGGAGAGCAGTATCATATCAGGATCAACCCCATGGGCTTTGATCTTGCCTGCGGCGATCTTCATGAAGATCTCGGGTCCGATCAGATAGAAGGCAACATCATTGATATCTGTTCCGTCAGCTGTGACTCTTCTTATCTCATCATCAAGGCTCTCAAGGATTCTTCCGGGCTTTCCATTATCTGAAATGCAGACATACCTACCGAACTCTGAGAGTTCTTTGGATAATATGCCATTGTTTCCGTCAACGCTAGTGCCTACAAGGAAGCTCATCGGAGTCTTTCTCTCCTTGAGTTTCTGGGCAAGAGGATAGGCTACGGCCTCTCCTGTGCCGCCGGCGATTATGACTGCCTTCTTTGCTTCGGGAACATCTACCTCGGCTCCGTAAGGGCCTCTGAGCATGATGGTGTCACCCACCTGGATGCTGTTGAACACAGCCTCTGTGAACGGGCCGCGCTTCTTGATGATGAAGGTCAGAGGTTCAGTCATAGCCACGCTGAAGGGTTTCTCTCCGGTTCCCGGAATCCAGAGGAACACGAACTCTCCTGCCTTGAAGGTCGCCATGGTGCGGCTCTTGTCCTCAAGAGTCAGAAGTAAGGTGTCCTCACAATGAAGTCTCTTTCCTGTGACGGTATGCTCTACGTATTCCATGACCCTGCCGCTTCTGTGAGGGACGTCAGAGTCATTTGTCATTGAATGGAAGAACTGAGGCCAGTCCTGCTGCCTTATGTGCGCCAGGGCAGATCCTATTCCTACCGCATCCGCACCAGAGCTTATCATCTCGGCGCACTGGTCCTTGGTTGAGACACCTCCCATCCCTATGACGGGAACCTTGTCGCCTACGGCAGCCCTGATCTCCCTGATTGCCTCTATGGCACGGTCATAGACCCAGGAGCCGGACTTTCCGCCCTTTCCGCCCAGTGCATTCTGCAGGATGGGCTTTCCGCAGGCCGGATCCACATGAAGGGCGGGACCTACTGTGTTGATTGCTGTTATTCCGTCGGCTCCGGCGTCAATGACAGCCTTTGCGATCTCTCCGATGTTGTCCACGTTCGGGGTTAGCTTGATGAAAAGAAGGCTCTTCCTCTCAGGATAATCCTGACAGATCCTCCTGACATAATCAGAGGCTATGTTCTTGTCCATGCCGATGGAGGCTCCGAAGCCTGCCTTTGCATGGGGGCAGGAGAAGTTTAGCTCAATCGAGTCAGCCACATGGTCGAAGGATCTGACTAGTGTTGTGAAGTCATCCGGGTTGTCGGCGGAGACCGAGACGTTGAGCCATCTGGAAAGGCCTTCCTGCCTCAGTTTCTCAAGCTGCGGGAGGGCGACCTCCATGCCCGGGTTCCTCAGTCCTACGGAGTTTCCGAAGTTTCCTTCCTGGGTCTCGCAGATCACAGGCTCACGATTTCCGGGATTCGGACGGACCTGAAAGCTCTTGGTCGTGATGATCTCGACATCCGGGACATTTCTCTCGAACCATCTGATGAGATCCGGCTTGGTTGTGGCTACTCCGCTTACGGTAGCCAGATGAAGCTTATGCTCCAGATGGCCCATCGGAAAAGGCCTGCGGACAAAGGTCTCTGTCACAGTGAGCACTCCTCAGTGAATTTCCTGATCGCGTCAATGCAGACATCCTTCCAGTCGGCAGGAGCTGCCTCCTTTCTCTTGGCCCATGGATGAGTGAGTGCGGATGATGAGTTTATCCTGCAGAGCTCAAGGGGGTAGCCTGTCTTCTTCATTATGCCGATGACATCCGGTGCGCTTCCGCCCTGGCTTCCTACTCCCGGAATCAGAAGAGGCACGCTCTTGTCCGCGAAGAAGGCGGAGAGCTCTTCAAACTCCACAAGGTTAGTGGCTCCTACAACAGCTCCTATGCCGCTGCTGTATTCCTTGTTCCATTTTGCAATCAGGTCGGCAACGTGCATGTAAACCGGTCTTCCATCCTGCATCACCTGGTTCTGAAGGTCCTTTCCACCGGGATTGCTTGTGCGGTTG
>JAEEGK010009994.1_pt1 | contig 21972 bp, 13 predicted proteins | sample 8958771 | NCBI WGS metagenome assembly JAEEGK01 (sample SAMN16246547, study PRJNA631951) | gut metagenome | biome: gut microbiome; feature: rumen; material: SC-attached | host: Bos | place: Iran: Karaj | collected 2018-10 | reverse complement strand
CCCAATCCCCAATCCCCAATCCCCAATCCCCAATCCCCAATTAAATAATAAAAAATTATTAAATAATAATTTATTATTATTTAAATAAATAAAATTAATTTTTTTGAATTTAAAAATTTTATTTTAAACAAACATAATAATTATTTAAAAATAATATATTAAAATTAAAATAAACAATTAATTTTATATAAATATTAATTTTTGAATAAAGAAGTTAAAAATGGGTATTTGTATTGGGCGTTCTAATTTTAAAAAAATTAATCCAGTTATAAATATTGATTCTGAAAAGGATAAAAGAAACAGCAACAATAATGACACATCAAAAATTTCTAAGGATAAAAATAAAACAACAACAAGAAATAAAAATAATATTAATACAGATGAAGAAAGCTTACCAAAAAATTTAGATGAAAGAGATGATTCATCAAATAACATTGAAGTAATATTAAATAGTAAAGAAAAATCAAGCCATAATAACAATGAGAATAATAATAATCAAATAAGTAACAAAATTTCTTCATTTGATAATGAAAATAATAATAATAATAATGACTTAAATAAAGAAAATATAAAAAATAACACACAAAATATTAATAATAGTCATGGTAATAATACACCAAAAATGGTGAATAGTTTTACAAGTGAAAACAAATATTTAACTCATAATTCATTTAGAAAAAAAAATAATTTAGCGGTTTCTTTAAAAAGCACACATAAACTTCCAATAAAAGATATAAATGCATTTAAAGGTTCAAAAGAATTGAATATTACATTAATAGGAAATGAAGAAACTGGTAAAAGTGCTTTTATGATAAAAGTTACAAATAATTTATTTGAAAAAGTTTACGTTCCTACTATTGAACAAGAATGTTCTAGTAAAAAATTTACATATAATAATGAAGAATTTACTATTAATTTTTTTGTCACTAGTGGAAATAAACAATATCAAGGTGATTATTCAAAAATTTTTACAGAAAGTGCTTTTATTTTAGTTTTTTATGATACTTCAGTTGAAGGAAGTTTTGATGAAGCTAAAAATAAATTAAGAAATGAATTGAAAGATTATTCATATAAATATTTTGATAAATTTAGTAATTTCATTTTTGTTGGAAATAAAATAGATATTTTTCCAAAAAGAGAAAATAATGAAGCAATAAGAAAATATTGTGAAAAAAAGAATTTTGATAATTTCGAAATATCAGTAAAAACTGGAAAAGGTATTAAAGAATTAATGGAATCTTTATATGAAAAATTTTATCAATTAACTAAAGGAATATAAATTAATTTATTTATAGTTTTATATATATAAAATAATATTTTTTCTTTCATGTAATTAAATATTTGAATTATAAATTTTTTAATGAAATTTTATATTAAAGTTATATCTAATATTATTAATTTATATTTCTAATATTATTTATTAAATTCTAATACGAAATTTATTTTTTTATTAAGAATAAGAATTATTTATTTATTTAATTTAATAATAATTTTATAAATAAAATTTATTAAATAATAATTTATTTTATATTTATTATTTTTATTTATTTATTATATTCATTTATAATTTATTTATGATATAAATAATAATAATTAAATTTTTCTTATGTACACACATAAATAATTTTTTTATAATAATTTAAAAAATACAATTTTTATTTTCTCAATAGATAAAACAATTAAATTTATGCTATATATAGACATAATATATATCAATTAAAATATAGAAATATATTCATTTACTTTTTTAGCTTCTTTTAAAAAGTAATTAATCACACTTTCATCTGTTTTGGCAATTTTTAAAGGAGAATTTTGACCATTATTTTCAATTTCTTCATCATCAATAAGTGAAAGTTCATTTTTTTTATAATCATTAACTAATTGTTCAAGTTTAATGAATTTTTTATTAGCTTCTCTCAAATCTTCAAATTCACATATTGAATTTAAATACCCAGCTAAAAACATTAATTCAAAATCTTTTTTACTATCTTTATAAGGCATAATAGGAATTCCATTATTTAACTGTAAAGCATAACTTAAAATAGAATTATCAATAATAATCATATCTTTTAAATCAATTCCTTCAAAAATTTCCAAATCTTTACAATAAAATTTAATTTTATCATCAAATTTATCTTTCATATATTTACAATTTCTTCTATATAATCTATATTTAAAAAACTCTTTTTTTTTATCAATAAAATCAAGAACAGTATCAGCATAATGATGATCACTTGCAGTATAAATAACAATATAATAATTTTTACTAATTTCTTTTAAAGCTTCAATTAAATGTGGTCGAATATTTAATCCGATTTTTACACTTTTTTCTGAAGGAAGTTTGATTGTTAAAATATGTTGAGAATTTTTTATGTTTTTATATTCACTATGTGCTAATGTTTCATCTAAATCAAATATTGCTAATCGTTTTTTTTTTGGAATATTATGAGCAAAAGGAAATTTTATTTTAGGTAATTTATTTTGAGTTACAGGAATAATATTATCTAACATTGAAATACATGCTTGATTATATTCATTAAAATCAGAAATTTCTTCAGTGTTTGAAAGATATTTAATTTCTAATTGATTTTCATTTAAAAAATTTTTTAAATCAATGCTAATTCGATCTTTTTCTTTAAATGTATTATTTTTTTTAATGTTTGTTATGTGTTTATTATTATTATTTTTTTTATCTATTTTTTCTTTTGATAAAGAATGAATAATTTCATCAAAATTATCTTCGAATTTACTTAAAATATCTTTTGCGTTTTTATTATTATGATTTTCATTATTATTTTTATTTAAATGGAAACAAAAATTATCATCTTCATCAAATTCATCTTCGTCATTTATTGTTATGCTATTGTTTGAATCTTTTTTGTGTTTATTTTCTTGATTGAAATTTGGTAATTTAATATTTTTATTTTCTTTTAGAATTTTTTCAGATGAACTTGTGATTGGAGTGAAACTTAATTTTACTTGGTTTTTAGGAATAATATTTTTTTTAACAATTCCTATTAAAGAAGATGAAAGTGAACTACTAAACATTTCGGGTGATAAATTTGTCATTAAATATTATTTTTTTTTTTATATTATTAAAAAATAATATCTAAAATAATTATTTTTTATTTTTTATTATATATAAAAAATATTATTATTATTATTAAATTTTAATTTAAATGAAGCCAAAAAAAAATAGCTTAAAAAATAATATTTTTAATAATGAAAATAATCCAATTAAAAAATCAATAACTTTTACTAAAAATAATAATTTTATTATTAAAAATACAATTAAAAATAAAAATAAACCTTTGAGTACTTTTTTTGATAATAAAAATAATAATAATATTAAATTTAATAGTTCTTTAACTTTAGATCAAAAATATAATTTAATTCCGCAAATGAAAAAAAGTTTAGAACGAACTGAAAAAATTGAAGATGACATTCATTTTCTTGCCTATAAAAATAAAAATAAAAAAGGAAACATTTCTCATTTTAAAACTACTGATTTTGATAGAATTATAAAAAGACTTTCTACTAAAATTGAACATAATAATCTTCAATTAGAAAAAATTGAAGCTTGTAATAAAAAAAATGAAGAAGAAAATAATTTATTAAAAAAAACTGTTGAAAAAAATATTACTCAAAAAAATTTTTTCAATGATTTTGAAAATACTTTAAAAAAAGAAATTGCTGAAATTAGAAATAAAATTCAAGAACTTTCAAATCAAAAAAGAAATTATGAATTAAAAACATTACAATTTAATGAAGAAATTAAATATTTAAATTTAGATGTTCAAAAATGGAAAAAAAAAGTTGAAAAAGAAAAAAAAGAAGTTGAAAAAGGAAAAAAATCTTTAACAAAATTAAAAGAAATTATTTATCAAATGACAAAAGGAAGTAAATTAAGTAGTGATTTTATAAAAAAAGTTGGTGAATTAATAAAAGAAAAAGAAAAATAATTACAGTATTTATATTTTATATTATTTATTTATTATATATTTATTATATTTATTTATTGTCAATTATTAAAATATTTTTAATAAACTAAAATTTATTTTATAAAATTTTTATCTTAAATAAAATTATATAATTTATCTCATTTATATAAATAATATAAAATATTTATATATATGAAATATATATAAAAAATTTTTTTAATCTGATTTTAAAGCTTTACTAATTTTTTCACCAGTTTCAGTTATTTTATCTTTATTTTTATTTATTTCATTTTTAGCTAATTCTCCAGCTTTTTTAGTTTTTTCCGCTAATTTATTAAAATATTTATCAATTATTCCTTCATTTTTTAAAAAGAAAGGTTTAATAATTTTATCATAAACTATAATTGCTCCTTTTGTATTAGGCATAAAACACCAAACTAAAAAAACTAATTTTATTATAAAATAAAAAGGAATTATTTTAAGTATCCATCCAACAAAAAGATCCAAAAAACTAAAAAGAGCATAAATTGTCCAATAAGTTAACCATAATTTATCATCATGTTCTTCTTTTGATTCTATTGCTTTTATGCTAAAAAAAGTAGGTAATAAAATTCCTACTAAACATGTAATATATTTATCTAAAAATCCAATTATTGTAAATAATAATGAAACTCCTAATGCGATCATTATGTATTTTCCTTGAATTCCGGTTTTATCTACTATTATTTTTAAATGTTCATCTATTTTTTTTATAATTGGATTTTTTTGTTGATTTTGGGGTTCTGATGCTGGAACACTGCTCATTTTTTATAAAAAATAATTTAATAAAATAATTAATTAATAAATAAATATTTATATAATTTAATATAATTAATTTAATATTAAAATTTATATTAATTTTCAGATAGATTTTTATTTGAAATTTGAAACCAATTTTCCATTTCTTTTTCATAATAATTATTATTTTCATAAAAAATATATTTTTCTTTTTCTTCATTTTTTTCTTCTTCAAAATCTATTTTTGATTCTTTTATTTTTATTTCTTCTTCATTTTCTAATTTTGATTCTATTATTTTTTCATTTTTATTAATATTATTTGAATTATTTAATTGTTGAAAAATATTTTTATTATCATCATTTGGGTAATTTAAAAATTTATTTTTTTCATTTTCACTTATAAAAATATTATTATTATTATTTGAAGTGTCAGATGTTTTAAAAAAATTTGAACTATTATTCAAATTATTATTATCATTCAAATTTATTTTTGATTTATTATTATAATTTTCAATGTTTAAATTATTTTGCATATTAAAAATATTCAAATTTATTTTTGGTTTTTTATTATAAAAAAGATATTCTTCACAAGTAATTCTATTATTTCTATATTTTTTCTCTGATTTAATTGCATTAATTATTGACATAAAATAACTTTTATTATTTTCTGATACATTATTATTAAAATCAATTAAATCAGCAAATTCTTTTAAAGTAATATTATATAAAAAATAACTATAACTTGTTTTTTTCATAAAATTTTCTTGTAAATTAAAAACTGTTTTTATTTTTTGATTTAAAAAATTGTAATAAGCATCGTTTGAATCATGTGGTAAATTTATTTCATTTCTTACAAATAAATTAAATCCAAATAAATCATCAATAAATGATAAAATATTTGGTAAAGATTCATTTACTATAAAATTTAAATATTCAATACATATTCCATTAATTTCTTCTTGATTTAGAAATTTATTATTAGTTATTTGTTTATTCATGTTATAATTTATATAAAAAAAATAACTATATTTTAAATATTAAAATTTAATTTTTTTTTATATAAAAACTTTTTTTTATATTATTGATAATAATATTTAAATTATTTATTTCTACTAGTCCTTCATAAAATATTTATTATAAATAAAATTTAAAAGTAAATTTTTTCGATTAATTATTTATTATTTTTAAAAAATTAATTTTTAATAAAAAAAAATAATTATTTTATAGATTAAAATAATATAAATTTTTAAATGCCTCATTCATCATCATCATCTTATTCAAAAAAAGATTATTCTCATTCACACAAAAAAAATCATCATCATTCTTACAGTAATAAATATTATTACAAAAGAGATCACAGTAAAGATAAGTATTATTATAACTCTAAAGATTATTATTATAGGAAAAAAAATAGAAATAAAAGAAGAGAAAAACATTCTCGTTCTAGAGAAAAATCTTTAAGCAGCGTTTCAACTGTTAAAATGGAAGAAAGTAATAATAATTTTATTAATACTAATAATATTATTAATCAAGGTAACAAAAATAATAATATAAAAAGTAACATTAACATGATGAAAATAAAAGCAGCATTGTATTTAAAAAAAGTAAATGAAAATAATAAAATTAATAATAATATTTTTTTAGAAGATAAAAATGTTGAAAAAGAAAAAGAAAAAAAAGAAATTGAAAAAGAAAAAGAAAAAAATAATAATAATAATATTATTATTGAAAATGATCCTTTAGAAAATTATTTAAATGACATTGAAAAAGACGCAGTTTTTCAATTAAGTGATTTAGATAAAAAAATAATTACTGACGATGACATTCGAATAGAAAATATTAATAATTTAAACGAAAATAATCAAAACGAAGAAAATGAAATCGAAGAAGAAAATTACCACAAAAATTTTTTAAATAGCATTAATAAATTATTAAATGATAATAATAATAACAACAACAATAAAAAAAATAACGAAAATAACGATTTAATTTATCTCGAAGATAACAACGAATTTATAAAAGAAAATGATTTAATTCAACCTTCAACAGAAGATTTATGGCGAAATTTACAAAGAAAAAAAACAACACCAATCGAATTAAAACAAATCGATCATTCTAAAATTTCATACATTCCAATTACAAAAAATTTATACATCGAATCACCAGAAATAACAAATTTATCAATTCAAGATTTAAATAACATTTTAAATTCAAATAAAATAAAAACAAAAGGTAATAATATTCCCCGACCTATTTTTAATTTCTATCAATGTGGTTTTAATTCAATCATATTATCAATATTAAACCTAAAAAAATTCACAGAACCACTTCCAATACAAAAAATATCTTTTCCGGTAATAATGTCAGGAAGAGATTGCATAGGAATAAGCGAAACTGGAACAGGAAAAACTTTAGCATATATACTACCTATGTTTAGACATATATTAAATCAACCAAAAATAAAAGAAGGAGAAGGTCCAATTGCATTAATATTAGTTCCAACAAGAGAATTAGCAATACAAATTTTTAAAGAAATTTCATATTATACGAATTATTTAAAAATGAATTGCGCTTGTTGCTATGGTGGTTCTTCTATTGGAAATCAAATTAATTTACTAAGAAGAGGAGTTGAAATTGTTGTTGGAACTCCGGGAAGAATAATTGAATTATTAAGTTTAAATAATGGAAAACTAATGAATTTATTTAGATGTTCTTTTGTTGTTTTAGATGAAGCTGATAGAATGTTTGATTTAGGTTTCGAAGGTCAAATTTCGAAAATTATAGTTAACATTCGACCAGACAGACAAATCGTAATGTTCAGTGCGACGTTTCCAAAAACTATAGAAAACATAGCGAAAAAAATATTAAATAAAGATTATATTGAAATTATTGTTGGAAATCGAAGTTCAGTTAATGAAAATATAACACAAGAAATAATTTTAGTCGAAAAAAAAGATTCTTTATTAAAATTATGTGAAATTTTAGATAAAAATTATGACATATCTATTATGATTTTTACCGAAAATAAAAATGATTGTATAAATCTTTGGGAGAAATTATTTAAAAAAGGGTATGATTGTATATGTATCGAAGGAAACATGGATCAAGAAGATAGATATAACTCATTAAAATCATTCGAAGAAAAAACTAAAAAAATATTAATAACAACGAGTATACTATCTCGGGGATTAGATATACCTAATGTGGAATTGGTAATTAATTTCTCATGTCCAAATTATATGGAAGATTATATACATCGAATAGGTCGAACTGGAAGAGGAAAAAACAAAGGAAAAGCAATAACATTTATAGATAAAAACTTAGATGAAAATAAAGTAGGTGATATTATTCAAGCATTAAAAAATTCTAATGAAAATGTTCCTTTTGAATTGGAAGAAATTCATAAAAATTACATTAAAAAAATCGAAAATGGAAATTCAGGTAAATTTAAAATAAATGGTTATTTAGGAAGAGGGTATAAATTTGATAGTATTGAAAAAGATAAAAATAATATTGAAAGATATTTATTAGGATTTGATAGTAATATTATTAATAATAATAATAATGAAAATAATATTATAGATACTAATAAATTAATTAAAAAATATAATGATATTAAAAACAAAGAAGTTGAAAGAAATAATATGTCTTTAGTTCTTAGAAATCAAAATCAAGAATTAAAAAACAAACAAAAATTAAATTACATTAAACGTGACCCAAAATTAAAACAAATTTGTTTGGAAGTTGGAATGAATGCAGCAAAAGCAGCATTAATTTCAGGAAAAAAAGAAGAAGAAATTTTAAAAATGGTTTCAATTGCAATAAATAATACATTAAATTCATATAAAAATAATTCATATAGCAAAGGAGTAGAAAATGTAAATAAAATAATAGAAGAATATGAAACAAAAGAAAATATTCGAAATCATATTTTTTCTATTGAATTTAATATTAATGATTATCCTTTTAATACGAGATTAAAATACACTAACAATACTTTTTTAAATAAAATTAAAGAAAATGACAATGTTGATGTTGTTTTAAAAGGTGTTTTTGTTCAACCTGGAAAAACTTTGCCAGTCGGAGAAAAAAAATTATGTTTAGTAATTAGAGGAAAAAATGTAAATGATGTTAATAATGCCTATTCAGAAATTAAAAAAAATTTCGATGAAGATGCTTTAGATTATTTTACTAGTTTATCTAATTTTACAAAATATTAAATAATATAAATAATTATTATTATTATTATTTTTTATAAATTAATAAAACATTTTTTATGATTGATGATATGAAAAAAAATAAAAAAGAAGAATTAACAATTGATGAAAAAAAAGAAATAAAAGAAACGTTTAAAATATTTGCTTATAAAGAAAATAGTGATAAAATGTTAGTTTCTGATATAAAAACAGCAATGATGGGATTAGGATTATTTCCAACTGATGATGAAATAGAAAGAATAATAGTTCAAATTAAAATAATAAAAAAAATGAAACAAAATGAAGAATTAAAAGAAATAACTTTTGATGAATTTAATGATATTGTTTATTATCGTATTAAAAATAGAAAATTTAATGTTGAAAGTGAAACAAAAAAAATTTTTAATTTAATGAGCAATGGAAAAAAAGAAATTACTCGAAATGACATTGAAGAATTATCAAAACATTTTGATGATAAATATAAAAAAGATAAATTAAATGAATTATTTGAAACAGCTGATTACGATAAAGATGGAAAAATTAATGAAAAAGATTTTATGCAATTAATGCATCATTCTAATTATACATAAAAAATACAATATTATTTTTAATTAATTTATTAATATTATTATAATTAAATAATAATTAATAGAAAATTTATTTAAAATAATTAATAATAAATAATAAAACATTCTTAAAATATTTTTTAACTTTATTTAATTAATAATTATAAAATATAAATAAATTTAAATTCATTTTTAAGAATATAAATCTAAATCATCATCATTTTTATTATTATTATTAATGTTTTGATTTCCACTTTCTCCATCAGGCCATTGTATTTTATTTGCTTTTCCTCCTTTTTTTTCAAAACTGAAATTAGGATCATATTTGCTCTTAAAATCTTCATATCTTTGTAAATCAACATCATGAACAGATTTAACACAATGTTGCAATCCATATTCAAAATGTCTTTTCATTAACATTGGAACAGGATCTTCTTTCATATCAATATCACCATCTTTTCTTTCTTTTTGCAATGCTTTTTTTTCTTCTTCAAATTGAATAGCCTCTTTAATAGCTGATTTACATACTTGATTACAAAGTTCTTTCATATCTGCTCCTGAAAAACCATCTGTTAATTTAGCTACGAAATCTAAAGGAATTTTTGGGTCAATCGGAGTTTTTCTTAAAATAGCTTTTAATATTGAAAGTCTACTTGCTAAATCAGGTAAAGGAATGTAAATTAATTGATCTAATCTTCCTGGTCTTAATAATGCCTCATCTAAAATATCAGGTCGATTTGTAGCACCTACAATGAAAACATTTTTTTTAGCACCTATTCCATCCATTTCAGTAAGTAATTGATTAATAACTCTGTCAGCAGCTTCTCCACCACCACCGACTCCACTTCCTCTACTTATACCTATACTATCTAATTCATCAAAGAATAAAACACAAGGAGCACTTTGTCTTGCTTTATCAAAAACTTCTCTGACATTTGCTTCAGATTCACCAAACCACATTGTTAGTAATTCAGGTCCTTTTACAGAAATAAAATTACTTGAACATTCAGTGGCTATTGCTTTAGCTAAAAGAGTTTTACCACATCCTGGAGGACCATAAAATAACACACCATGTGAAGGATTCAAACCAAATTTAATATATTTATCTGGATGGTCTAAGGGATATAAAATCATTTCTTGTAATGAACGTTTAACTTCTTCTAAACCTCCTATATCTTCCCATTGAACATTTGGAACTTCAACAACTGTTTCTCTTAATGAAGAAGGATTAGTTTGTCCTAAAGCATGTAAAAAGTGTTCATTCGTTACAGCCATACTATCTAAAATAGCAGCATCTATTTTTTCATCTTCTATATCTATAATATCCATTTTTTCTCTTATACATTGAAGACCTGCTTCTGTGCATAATTGAGCTAAATCAGCACCTACATAACCATGAGTGTCATGTGCTATTTTTTGCAAATCACAATCTTCAGCTAATTTCATATTTTTTGTATGAATTCTTAATATTTCTAATCTTCCTGTTTCATCTGGAACTCCAATGTCTAATTCTCTATCAAATCTTCCAAAACGTCTTAAAGCATTATCTATACTATTTGGTCTATTTGTTGCACCTATAACTATTACTTGTCCTCTTGCTTTTAATCCATCCATTAATGTTAGTAATTGAGATACTATACGTCTTTCAACTTCTCCTTGAACCTTATCTCTTTTTGGGGCTATTGAATCAATTTCATCAATAAATATTATAGCAGGTGAATTTTTTTCTGCTTCTTCAAAAGCTTTACGTAAATTACCTTCGGCTTCTCCAGCCATTTTACTCATAATTTCAGGTCCATTAATTAAGAAAAAGAAGGCACCTGTTTCATTTGCAATAGCTCTAGCTAATAAAGTTTTACCACATCCAGGAGGACCATATAACAATACACCTCTAGGAGGTTTTATACCTAAATTTTTAAATAATTGTGGATGTCTTAAAGGAAGTTCTATCATTTCTCTAATAGATGCTAATTGTTTTCTACATCCTCCTATGTCATCATATCCTACTCCATCTGCTCTTTCTTCATCTTCTCGTTTAATTGGTTCACCCTCATCGAAAATGACAGTTTGTGGACCTACTATACAACATTTATCAGGATCTGTTTCAACTACTTTAAATTCAACAGATTTAAAACCACCTCTACATAAAAATGTATCTCCTTTATGAACTGGACGATAAGCATCTTTGAAATATGGAATTAAAAATGTTTGTGTTAAATTACCTGAAATTCCTTCAATTGTATCATCAAAAGGAAGAATATGAACTCGATTTCCTACTGGAACTGTTGGATATTTATGAACACTTACTATATCTCCTAAACGTACTCTAAGATTATTTCTTACTACTTTATTTAAACGAATTTTATCATCTGTTAATTTACCTGTATCGTCTGGAAGACAAACGCATACTGTTTCTTTTCTTTTTTTACCTTTTAATAATACTGTTTCCGCTTTGAATATTTTTAATTCATCCATTTTTTTTTGAGTTAATTGAATTACACTGTTGTCTTCTGAGGCTCCAATTCCTTCTTCGGCTAATAATCTGTATGGAGCTTTTTTTGAATCTAAAATTGCTGTTGAAAAATCTTTTTTATCATCTGGTTTGTTTGAGATGTTATTATTTGATTCTTTACTCATTTTTTTATATAAATATTTTTAAATTTAAAGATATATATATTATATAAAATAAAATAAAATATAATTTAAAATTAATTTATTTATTCTAATTTGATTTATTTTAATTATTTTTTATTTTATTTTGGTTTGTGCTTTTATTATTTTAAAATTGTTTTGAATTTAATTTGATGGAGAAGGATTATTAATACTTATATTAATTAATTTATTTATTTAAATAAATATAAATTATTAAATAAAAAAATATTTATATTTTATTTATTCATAATAATTATTATTTTCAATTAAATTTAATTTTTTATTAATTTCATTTAAAATTCTTTCATTAAAATTTATAAAATTTTTATATAAATAATTATTTTCATTATTATCATTATTATTATCATAAAATTTAAATTTATTATCATTATCATAATAAAATTTATCTAAAAATTCATTAATTGTTATTTTTAAACTAAGTAATTTTTTATTATTTTCATAATAATCAATAATATCATTTATTTTATAATTTTTCATAATTGCTTTCATAATTTCATCAACAACAAATTTATTATTATCATTTAATCCTTTATTATAAATAGTTCTTAAATTTTTAACTCCACTTTCACATAATCCAATTCCACAATTTGTTTTAACAATATAATTTTTTTCATTTAATAAACCTTCAATAAAAATAAGTTCACCTTTTGGCCCAAAATTTTTAATAAAATTTTTTGCATAATTCTGAATAAAAATTTCTTTATCTTTAAGTTTATTATAAAAAAAAGGAATTATATTATTTTCATTAAAATAAATAATATTAATTTTTTTTTCTTTAGATTTATTATATAATTTATTAATTGAAATTAAACAATTTTTTTTAATTAAAAAATTAATATTATCACTTAAATAAAATAATTTTTCTATTATAAAATCAATATTCGAAGATTTTATATTAACAAATCCAAAACTTTTTATAATAGCTTGAATAAGTTTATAATTTTTTTCATTACTTTTATTATTTAATATTTCTAATAATTTATCTTCACCACTTTCACCAAAACTTATTATAGTTTCTGCAATAATTTGTTTATTAACACTAACTGAATTTAATAATTTTACTAAAACATTTATACATTTTTTATAACCAACATTTCCAAATTTACTTATTGCATATAAAGCACTTTTTTTAATTTTCCAAATGTTACTATTTGTTAAATTTATTATTATTTCAGAAATAATATTTATATTATTTGCTTCTATTAATCTTCCTAATGACCATAAACATACACATTTAACATTTGAATTATTTGAATTTAATAATAAATTATAAATATTTTTAAATGCTGGTAAACTATAAGGTTTGCCTATTTTACCTAAAGATAAACAACATTCCATTTGAAGATTAGAATTAGGAAATGATAAATATTTTGAAAGAATTGTTATTACATTTTTAGAAATTGGATAAAAAATTTTTTCTTGAGTTATTTCATTTGAAAGATAATTAAATGTTTTTTGTTTATTATTATAATTTTTATATGGATTTTCATCTGAATATAATTTATTATTAATATTGTTTGATGGGAAAGGATTTAAAATATTTTCAAAATTTTTTATAATTGAAGAATTATTATTATATAATGTATAATCTATTGCATCTAATAAATTTATATTATTATTATTTTCAAATAATATTTGAGGATAATTATGATTGTAATCTAAATTCATCATTCTTTTTAAACTTGCTAAAAAATCTCTAATATTAATTAATAAATATTCTTCATTTTCAATATTATTTTTATTATCATTTAAATCTTCATTTATACTTAAATCAGATAAATTTTCTTCATTATTTGAATTATTTTTATTATTATTATTATTATTTGAAGAATTTAAAATAAAATCATCATCATTACCTAAAATAGGTTTTAATTCTCCAATATATCTAAAAAATTTTCCAGGTAAATTTTTTTTATTTTCAGAGACATTATTATTTTCTAAAAACATTTTTAAATATGTTTTATTTCTTCTAACTTTACATCCTAAAACTCTACTTATAGCAAGTTTAACATTAATATCATTATTATTTTCTAAATGATATAATAAAATATTTTCACTTACATCAGTTTCATTATTCGCACATCTTATAATACTTGCAATATATAAAAAATAATTTCTAAAATTATCTTCATTAAATTTTTCTGAAATTTTATATAATAAATTTTCATCAATTAAATCATACATTCTATTCAAAGCAGAAAGAACTTCTAATTTTCTAGTAATATCAATATTATTATTATTTAATTCATTTATTAATGCTCTTACTATAATTATTTTTTGAATATGAGGAGTGTTTATTAAGTTTGATAAAATATAATTTTGATATTCATAATAAACTGGATTTAATGAAATATTTATTAATGTGTTTATTCCTAATTTTCCTAAATTCATTAAACATACAAAAGATGAACGTTGTAAATAAGGATAATTAAAATCTGTTAAAAACATTGCAATTAAATTTATATTTTCATATAATAAAGGAAATTTTATATTATTATTAAATAAAGATAAAATATTTAAACATGAAGTTAAATAAAGTTCTTCTTGAATATCATAATTTTCTTTTAAAGTATATAATATTTTAGATAATATAATATTTAATAGTTCTTCTGAAATATTATTAAAATATTTTTTTAATATAATATATATTATTATTAATGAACCTAATTTTATATTATTTTCTTCATTATTAATATATTCAATTAAGCAATATAATTGATTTTCAATTGATAAATTATTTAAATTTATTTTATTATTTATTAATGTACTTAATATTGCTTCAATTGATTGAATTAAATATAAATTTATATTTTCTTTATAATTTAATTCTTTAATAGTATTTTGAATATTTATTGAATTTATTTCATTATTTAATTGTTTTAATTTACTGGGAGTATATTGATTATATTTTTCGTTAGAATCCAAAATTTGACTTAATACATTATTATTATTATTATTTGAATTACTATTTAAAATATTTTGTATTACATTTTCATTTGTTGTTTGTGATACTGTATATAATGATTTACTAGTTCTTAATGAGTTAATATTATTTTGAGGTAAATAATTATTATTTCCTAATTGTTTTTCAATTATAGGAGAATAATTAATATTATTATAATTATTATTAAGATTATTTTGATTATTATTATTATTATTTAAATTTGAATTTTTTATTGAAAAAGAATTTGTTTTATTAAAATTTTTTAAAGTTTTTGAATTGTTTGGATAATAAGTTAATTTATTTTTAAAAGAAATATTTTCTGAAAAAATTTTATGAAATGAAGGTTTACTCTCGATTTTCATTTTTATATTAAAAATTTTATTTAAATTTTAATTTTTAAAAATTTTAAAAAAAAATATTAAAAATTTCATAATTAAATGAAATTTTAATTTAAAATCATTATTAATTGCTTATAAAAAGATTATTATTTAATTATAAAATTAAAATAATGAGCATATTATTATTTTAAAAAATCTTTAAGATTAAAATATTAAATTAAATATAAATTTAATTAATTAAGATAAATGAATAAAGAAAATGTATACTCATTTATTATAATTCAATCTCATAAAATTTTAATAAGACATATCAAATTTATTTTTAAATATGCCTTTCTTATTAAAGAAATATTAGAATCAAGAAAATATTTAAGTTCACTTATTTCATCATATTATAAGGGAAATAAATTAAGAAATGAATATAAAAAACCTTTATTCTTATATAAATTATTAAAATTTCGAAAAGAATCAGTGAAAAAATTTTATGACTACTATCAATTTAAAAAATATCGTGAAAAAGTTAAATATTTTCTTAATAATAAATTAGAGTTTAATTATATGATAACTTCAGATATTAATGATTGTAATTTTTTATATTTCACATCCTTTCAAGAAAATGGTTTAGAAGAAAATATATACTTTGAAAAATGTGATATAATTAATCAATTTGCATATTATATAGATAAAAATGAAGAAGATTTAAATAATAAAATATTAAGAGGATATTTCACAAATGATAATGATTGTCATGTATTAGATAATAAATTTGAAATAGATTCTGAAAAAAATGAAAATATTATTAATATAACTTCATATATAGATATTATTAAAAAATTATATAAAAAATATGATGAAATAAATAAAGAATTTTTAAAAAAAAATAAACGAATATATAATCCTTTTATTCTAAGTTCAAGAAGAAAAAAAGAATTAAAAATGAAAAGAAATAAAACTTCAGTTAATATTAATTTTGATAATGATAAAGAAAATATTGATGAAAATATTAAACTTAAAAGAAATAGTACTAATGCTAATTTATTATTAAGTAAAAATAGTAGTAAATCTATATTAAGACCAGCTATGAGTTTTAAAAGTATTAAAAGTATAAAATCAAATTTGAAAAAAAAAATTAGTTTTGGTCAAATAGAGTTATTATCTTAAATATGTTATATAAATATTTCTATCTGATATTAATTATTATTTTTAGTTCATTCTTTATGTATATAAATATCATTAAATAATATATTAAATTTGGAGTAAATTTATTAAATTAATTAATATTATTTGTATAAAATAAAATTTCAATTAAAATTAATTTATATTTATGTAATTATTTAAGTTTAATTTAATATTATTCATATAAATAATAAATAAATTTATAATATTACTATATATTTAATAATTATTTATAAATATTAACTATCATTCTATATCAACATTTTCAAAATATTTTTTAAATTTTTGTATTTCTGTTTCTGGTTTTTTTTCTTTACCTAAAAAAACAAGAGTTCTACCGATTTGAAATATATTATGATTTGATAAACTAACATCATTTTTTGCTAAAACTAAAGTACCAAATTTTGAATTCATATCTTCCATATAATATTTCCTATTTTTCATAAATATTCTTGCATGATTTCTACTTACCGAAATATCACTTATTCTAATATCACTATCATGTCCCCTTCCTAATGTATAATTTGTCTCATTTTCAATAAACATTAAAACATGTATATTTAAAGGATATTCGTTTTCTTTAATTGAATTTAAACTTTGAAGAACTACATAATTTTGTCCTTCAGGAATGACATAATTTAATAAATTATATAATTTATTTTTAATTTTAATAGTTAAAGGATAAGGTTCATGGCAAAGTTCACAATTAAATTTTTTAACTGTATAAGAAACACCTAACTGTCCTTTGAAATCTGTTTTTATTAATTGAGAATTTAACCATAATTTTAAACATTCAAAATGTAAATTCATACTACCTTTACATTTACAAACTGAAATCATAGGATTATCCTCTGTGTTATCTGTAGAATAACATATTCTACATTTTTCTTGATTTTCAATATTTTGATTATTATTTACCTCATAAGGAATAAATGTTTCTATAGAAGATTCGGAATTTCCTTCAACTATATTTAATTCTTTAACAATAAATTTAATTCTTCCTAATTTGAGAATGTCATTTTTTTTTAATTCATATTCATAACTTGAATTAAATCTATGTTTATAATCATGATAAGATGGTCTAATAACATACCATATTTTTTCTTGTAATGCATTTAAAGTATTTGTATTAATTGGAAGGTTTTGTTCAATTTTAGTTGAAAGGAAAATTTTATTATTATTTAATATTTTTATTTTACACAATGTTTGAAATGATTCATTTTCTAAAGAACTTAAAACTATTTTATTATTTAAATTTTCATTATTATTTCTTAATAAAAATTTGTTTTCTGGATCAAAATATTGTGTATAATAATTTGTATTTTCATAGTCAAATAAACCATGAGAATCTCTTTCCCAAGTGTATGTAATAATTTTTTCTTTTAATTCTTTTTTTTCTTCTTGTGATGGTTTATTTTTGTTATTTAATATATTTAATTCATTATTATTTGTTTGCATTAATTTAATATTTTTAAATATAATTAAATGTTATATTTAATATTAAATTTTTTGATTTAAAAATTATTATTTTATAAAAAATTTAAGTTTAGCTATGATAATTATTAAACAATTTTTTATATGTTTAATCATTTTTACTTGTATAAAAAATGAATTGAGAATTCCATTTAAACGTAAATTTACAAAAGAGTTAACTCATGAATTTATGACAGAAAATATGTTTTTTAATACAATAATAGCGAATATTAAAATAGGAACTCCACCACAAGATATTCCATTAGCTATAAAATCATTAGAATATATAAATTATATATATGATACTAAAGTATATAAATATGATGTAATAAAATACTCTCAAAAAGATTCAAAAACTTGTAAAATTTTATCAGATGAACCAACTTATTATGTTGAAAATTTTTTTGGATTTGATTATGCATATACATTAGAAGATACTATACAAATAAATAATTTAACTATATCAGATTTTCCATTTTTTGTTGCAACTGAAATGTCATATAATCCACCATACACTATTCATAATGGAACAGGAGGTATATTAGGATTAAGAATAGAACCACAAGGTCATTATGATGAAATATCAAGCCAAAATTTTATTGATATTTTATATAATAAAAATATTATTCAATCAAAGAGTTTTTCATTTAAATTTAATGAAAAAGATGAAGATGGTGAATTAATTATAGACCCTTTATTTTATAATGAATTATATGGTACTGAATCTTTTTCACATACAAGAGTTCATCATATAAATGAAGAGGCACCATTAAATTGGTATATGATATTTGATAATGTATATTATGGAAGTGAAAAAGGTTATGAATTTAAACATCAATTTAGAAATGCTCGAGTTACGTTTGAAGTAGGAGTAATTTTTGGTATAGATATTTTTAGAGATTTAATTCGTAAAGAATTTTTTAATGAACAAATTAAATTAGGTAATTGTGGGGAAGTTATTTATAATGATTTTATTACTTTTTATTGTAAAGATGAAGTTGATACATCAAAAATTAAACCTTTAATTTTTGAAGATAAGGAAATGAGATTTAAATTTATATTAAATCAAGAAGATTTATGGTATAAAAAAGATGGAAAAAAATATTTTTTAATTATCTTTAGATTAGGATATTTTGAAGAAACGGATTGGACATTAGGAAAACCATTTTTAAAAAAATATCAATTAGTGTTTGATAAAGATAAATATATTATTGGAATTTTTAATCAAAATATGTTTCATAAAAGTGAAATATTTTTTATAAAATTTTTTTATGAAATAATATCTTTTTGTGGAATTTTAGCAGTTTTATTTTTATTTTACTTTTTTTGGAAAAAAAAAAATAAAAATTTAAAAAAAGTATATAAATATAAAGCATTTGAAATGGATGAATATTCCAAAGAAGATTTTTTGGAAAGAAATAGTATTTCAACATCTTGTGATGCATAAATAAAAAAATATTTAAATAATAATAATAATTATTTATATTATAAAATTTTATAACTTTTTAAAACACTATTTAATAAAAATAATAAAAAATGGAAAAAAAAAATGATTCAAAAAATCAAATAAAACAATTTTCTAAAACTGAAAAATTAACATCATCAAATAAATTAAAGAAATTAGGAAGCAAAAATCTTAGTTATATTTATAAAAATATGAAAAATAACTATAAAGATATAATGAATAAAATATATAATGGACAATATGAAAAAGAAAAAGAAATAGAAAAAAAAAGAGAAAAAGAAAGAAAAGAAAGAGAAAAAGAAGAATTAGAAGAATATGAAAAAAAAGGAATAAAAAAAGAAGATTTAGAAGAAGAAATTAAATTTCATAATGATATTTTTAATGATTTAAATAAAGAAAAAAAAGATGATATAAATATGACTGAAGAACAAATAAAAAAAAATGATAAAACATTAGAGGAACTATCAAAAAAAATAATACAAGGAAATTTAAATTTAAATCAAGAAAAACAAAAGTCTTTTCTTGTGAAAGAAACGGTTGTTATGGGAAAAATGATGAAAAAGAAAATTGAATTTGAAAAAAAAAATAATCCTGAAAAATTTATTGATCCCGATGAGAATTTAAAAAGTGATATAAATACAAATGAATTATTTCCAATATCAGTTCTTGCTAAGAGTTTAGAAAAAAGTGGAATTTCTACTGCAATAGAAAAAAAAGCATCTAATATAAATGTTTCACAAGCATGTTTACAAATGATATTTAATGGAATGTCAACAAAAACTAAATTGGATTTAAAATTTGATTTTGGTAATAAAGAAAATAAAAAATTACTTTCTAATGAAAAGTCAAGAAAAAAATTTGAAGAAAGTATTATTAATAAAATAGCTGAAGAATTAAATATTCCTTCAAGTGAAATATTTTTTATTAATCCTAGAGAAGGTTCTTTTGAAGATACATTAGTTTTACCATTTAATATATTAGATTTTAATGATGTATTAAAATTTAGAATATTACAAATACTAAAACCTCAAAAAGGATTTATTAAACTTGAAGCATCTGCATTAGTAGATGCATTATATTTATCAGAAGATATGTTAGAACCTGAATTTAATAAAGCAGAAAATGAATGGCCTAAAGAAAAAGAATATAGAGGACCAATTGGAAAAAGATATGATTATTTTCCACCTCATAATTGGAAAGGTTATGCTTTAAAAGTTAGAGGGATATATGAAAATGATAATTGGTTAACTTATCAAAATACTCCTGGTGAATGGTGGATTGCTTATCATGGTTTGGGAAATCCTCTTGTTGTTAGAAATATACTTGAAGAAGGTTTTAAAACAGGTGAAAGACATGAGTTTATTGATGGAAAATGGGAAAATGATTTAAATCATCCTGGTCATTCAACCAGACATGGAGCTTATTTCACACCTATTCCTGAATATGCTGAATATTTTGCAGAAGAAAAACATGGAATTGTGATAAATGGAGAAAATTATATAATTGCATTTATGTGTAGAGTAAATCCTGAAACAATTATGGTAAGAGAACCAGCTCCTTGTGAATGGATTTCTCCAGGAACAGAAAATGATGTTAGACCTTATAGAATTCTTGTAAAGAGATATGAACCCAAAGGATTTGCTCCAGCAGAAGAATTTAGGACAATGAAATTTGTTATCAAAGAAGATTAGTTTAAATTAATAAGAAATATATTATTTATAAATTTTATTCTATTTTATATAAAACGTTTAATATAATTATTTGAGTAAAAATATTTTTTAAATAACTTAAAAATATAAAGACTTAATAAAAAAAGGAAGTTATTATCCAATTTGTTATTATAATAATTCTCAGCCTTATTATTTAAAATGTAATGTCTATATTACTATTATTGATAATTATTTAATTTATGTGAATAATACTTATAAAGATGAAGAAATAGCAGAAAATTTTTTTATGTGGATGGGATCAGAAATAATTGGTCAATATGTGGTAGATAATTAATAAAATGAAGGAAAAGATTATGATTATAATGGTGATTTTCAAAATGATTATGGTCATTTTACCCAAATTATATGGAAGAAATAAAAGAAGTTGGGTTTGCTTATTTATGCACAGAGTAAATAAACATATTATGTAGATGGATATTATAATCCTCCAGGAAATTTTATTGGAGAATTTAGTATCAATATTTTCCCTCCATAAATATTAAAAACCATAAAAAATACTTTTTTTATTCATTCATATAAATTTATAACAACATTAATATTTAAATATATAAATAAATATATTACTATTCTAAATTTATAAATAATATAAAAATAATAAAAATAATAAAAATTAAAAATAGTCTTTAGTGTTCAGATACTATCCGATTGTACAAATCCTCAAGTGTCTGTTCACGTTTATCCTTTTTTAAATGA
>JAEEGK010009992.1_pt1 | contig 21973 bp, 11 predicted proteins | sample 8958771 | NCBI WGS metagenome assembly JAEEGK01 (sample SAMN16246547, study PRJNA631951) | gut metagenome | biome: gut microbiome; feature: rumen; material: SC-attached | host: Bos | place: Iran: Karaj | collected 2018-10 | reverse complement strand
CCCCAATCCCCAATCCCCAATCCCCATTTTATTAATTTAAATTTTTTAAATTTTTGTATTTTCACCATAATAAAATCAAAAAATTTCTTTTTTTAAAATTTCTAATAATTATTAAATTATTTATTTTAAAACAAATTTAATTTAAATAATATTAAATTAATATTTAACAAATTTTAAATTTATTTTTTAATTATATAATTATTAATATTAACCATCAGATAAATTAGAATATTTTATCTTATCAGAAAAACCTAATTTCATAGAAGGCATTTCAATATTCATTCCTGGTCTTTGATATCCTTCATTACTAACATTTCTACTATATCCATTTTTATTATTATAATTAGACATTTGAGAATTTGTATATTTATTATAAATACATATTACAAATTTTTTTATTATTTCAAAACCAATATATGAGAAAAAAACTATTAAAATAAAAAAGAAAATATTTTTAAAACTAAATGTAGATTGCTTTTCTAGAGTTATAGGTTTAAATGCAATAATTTCTCCTGTTTTTTGATTTGTTGCAAGAATATTCATATAATAAGTTTGATTAAGAATAAAATTCTTAAATAAATAAGAATTATTTTTATCTAATTTAAAATTTCTAAAAGTTCTCTGTTCATAATTTTCTTCAAATAACTTTGATAAATAACAAATACTTTGCATTTTTTTTAATTCACTTTGATTACTAGTAAAAAAAGCATCAAATTTAAATTTATTAAACTCTCTTATATCACCATTAAAATCAAGTTTAGAAATTTTAGGAATAGTAATTTTAATTCCATTATTTAAAGCAAAATAAGTAATATTGTCATTAATAATAGAAACTTTATAATCTTCTAAAGTAGTTGTATAATAATATAAAATATAACTAAAATTAATAGTACATTTTTTTCCTTTATTATCAATACAATCATCATTTTTTTTACTTGGTTCAATTAATAAATAAACATGTTTTTTATTTAAATCATTAATTGTTATTATTGTTTTACCATAATCTTCAATTATATCATATTCAATATCTTCTTCTTCAAATTCATATGTTGATGATAATTTAAATGTATAATTTCCCATGCATGATGATATTTCTATTATCATTAAATCATCAATATCATCTTTTCTTTCTAATGAATAAATTTTTTCAAAAGAATTTAATATTTTACCTTTTTTATCATAATTAATTTTCTGTTCTGAATATAATGTTTTCATTTGTTCTGCAAAGTTTCTTTGAACTTGTTTTTCTAATGGATTTACCATTATACTTATTTTTGTTTCTAAATTTTTTTCATCTATATTTCTTAATTTATTTTTTCCTTTATTAACTTTACTTTTTTTATTCTTATCTTTATTTTTCTTATCTTTATTTTTCTTATTTTTATTTTTTTTATCTTTATTTTTCTTATCTTTATTTTTCTTATCTTTATTTTTTCTTGAATAATAATCATCTTCATCATCATCATAATTATCTTCATCATCATTATCATTATCATCATCATTATTATCATCATAATCATTATTATTATCATCATCATCATATTGAACTTCAGGAACATTACTAATTTTAACTAAAAACAAAGCTCTAATAATTCTATCATCATTCTTATTAACTTTAGGTAAATTATCAATTGTAATAGACAAAGTACCTAAATAAGGGTCAGTACTTTCTTTATATTCATAATTATTTTCAGAAGGTAAACTATAATCATTTGTATATGATTTTCCTTCACCATATTTTTTTTCTAAATCATTAATTTTAATATATACTGTTCCTTGAATTAAATGCATATTTTCTAGAATTGATAATGTAAATTCAACTGAATCATATTCATCATAAATATCAAAATATCCTATCATTTTATTACTTGTTAAAGCAAATTCATAATTTTTTCCTATTTTAATTTTTTCCCATTTATCTTCATAATTTAATTTAATATAAAAACCAAAATCAGAATAAGGTTTAATTTTAAAGAAAATTTCTTTATTTTCAATTTTTTTTGAATATTTAATATAATTTGTATAAGTTTCTGGAGCGTCAAATTCATCATTTGAATCAACAATAAAATTCCCTAATTTTTCAACTATATATTTAGTTTTTTGGGAAAGAGAATCATATGAACTTTCATTAGTAAATATTTCAATATTTCCTTTTCCAGAATAAGAATGAACAGTATACATTATATTTTTTTTATCCATATTATAAAATGAAAGTAATAATTCTCTTTGATTTATTTGATTTATTCCTTTATTATATCTTATATAATAAATATTTTCTCTACTTAAATCTAAAAAATCATATGAAGAATCATAATTTAAAGAAGCAGAATTAATTTCAACTATACTTGGTTCATCACATTCAAAAGTTAAAAGAATAATAGAATCAGGATTATATTTATCTTTATTAATATTTAATTTAATATAATTTCTTTGAAAACTATCTTCAGTATTAGCATCATTATGTTCTGAATTAGGGAAAAGTTTATAAAAATTATTATTACCTTGAGATTGACTAATTTCTCTTTCATTAGATAATTTTGCATATAATTTCCCATCACCATAATAAAAATGAGTAACAAAAATTACTTGATTATCATTAATTTGTCTATTATTTTCTAAATAAATATCATCATATCTAAAATAACATTTTTCTCCTTTAGTAGAACATTCACAATTCATTGGTGAATTATCTTCAATTGGAAGAACTAAATTTTCTAAAGAAGATACATAAAGTGTATATGAAGTATCAACATAACAAATAATTAATAATGTATAATAACCTTCTAAATTCTCTATTTTATTATCTTTAAAATATTGATTTTCTAAATTAATATCAATATATTTATGTCCTGTTTTTGATGATTTCCAATTAAAATTTTGAAAATTTGGTAATTTTTCTTTTCCATAATTTAAATATAAATCTGCATCACCATTTAAATTACTTAATGATATATAAATATTTTTAGCTGATGAATCAATATATATACTTAAATATTTTTTTTCTCCTGATTTTAAAAAACCAAAATATGGCATATTTTTTTTTATTAATTCAACTTCTGTTGGATATGAAAATGATATTGTATATTCATTTTCATTTTTTTCTTCTGTATAAAAGTAATTTGCTCCTTTTACTGCAATTATCATATTAACTTTCATATTATCATCATTTTTGTTAAAGTAACTTTCTGGAACATTTATTTCTTTTCCATTATATGTTGTATTTCCTTTTAAAGTATAATCATTATCACTTGGATATAAATTTTTTTTATTGTAATTTTTTTTTTCTAATATTTTCATATAAACTTCACCATATCCTTTTTGAAAAGTTACTTTTAAAATTAAACCTTTCCTCTTTCTAAATTCTTCAATTGAATAATATTTATATTCATTATTTCCAACAGAACCTATTTTTTCCATTCCTACAGTTAAAGTTTCAATAGTATTTTCAGATGAAATTGCAACAATTGAAAATTGAGATTTTAAGATATATGAAAATATAGTATATGATGTTTTTGTATATATATATATAGGACATACTTCAAGTGAATTTTCAGAATTATATTTTATTTTACAATATTTTTTTAAATAATTAGTATCTAAAAGTATTGAATCTGAAGAATCAATATTTTTTACACTTATTATTGATGCAAATTCATTTTTTACAGAACTTGATTTAACACTATTTTCATATTTTTCTATTATTGAATCATTTATTACTTTTACATCAATATAAACATCAATTTTACCATTTAATATATTAAAATTTAATTCTAAATTATCTTTATCAATATTTGAATGAGTAAACCAAAAATCTTGATTAATATAATCATTTGATAATATATGAAATTGTTCAATTCCATCATATAAAATAAATGGTACATTTTTTTTAGTTACTCCAAGAAAATATTTTAATATTGAATTATCTAAAAAGTCTTTAATTTCTTTTTCTAAATAAACAACAATATAATATGCTTCTTCACTATATTTAGGATCATTTTTCTTAATAATTAACTCACCATCAGAATTACTTACCCAATCATATCCTTTAATCTTTTCTTCAAAAATTGCTGTTTCATCATATTTAAAAGTTTTCAAATCTAAAAATACTTTAAATTTAAATTTAACATTTTGTGAATTTAAAATAAATTTAATATCTTCTTTAATAAGAGAAATAGGATTATATGAATATATTTTATATTTTAACTCATTAGGATAAAAATCAAGAATCATATTTCCTTCATTTATAGACATAGTAATTGATTTAAAATCAACTTCTTCACTTTTTTCTTCTTTAAGTTTTTTATAAGTTGTATAATAATAAATATTATAAGAAGAAAAAGTAAAAGGTTGAACTTTTACAATATAAGTACCAATTAAATTTTCTTTCTCAATAGTTTTTTTAGTAATTCTAACAACATTTGGAATATATTCATCATTGAAAGAAAAATCAATTAATTTCAATTTTTTTTCACCATCTTTCATATATTCTTGATAAACATTTAATGAACATTCACCATTTTGACGATTTAAAACAATAACAATTGATTCAATATTTTCATCTTTAATATTAATTTCATAAGAATCAAATTTATTAATAGGAATAAAAGAATGATAATTTACTCTTGGTGACATTAACATTGCATTATCATCAATATTTAAATTAATTTTATATTGACAAATGCTAAAAAATGAAAAGCAACTTACAATAATATACATTTCACAATCATCATTATTATAACATTTATTATCTTTTCCTTCAAGTAATATTACTGATTCTGAATAAGATGCATAACTTCCAGAAATTAATTCATTATTATTATATGCTTTATTAAAAGATTCTTTATCAAAATAACATTCATCATCATTTAAACAAAAATATAAATAAATACTTGGATACCCTGTAATAGCTTTTAAATTAATTAAAATTTTTGATTTTTGACTTGATGAAACTATACTATAATTAATTATTACATATGATGTATATTGACCATTATTTAAAAATCCAGTTACTTCTCTTTTAGGAATTATAAAATTTGTATTTTGTAATTCTTGTGCTTGATTTAAATAATACATTTTTATATCATATGACATTTCTGTTCTTGAAAAAACACAAAAATTGAGATCTGCATCTTCATCTTTATAATCTTTTTCTTTATCAAATTCATCAAAATCTTTTTTTGAAAATAATATACTTTTCTCACCAAGTAGTTCATAAGTATTTTTATCTTCTTTTATATCATCAAATTCTAATTCAGGTTCATGTTCCCATCCTTCAATAAATAATAAACCATAACCAGAATATAAAGAAATACTTAAAATAACTTTTTCATCTCTAAAAATTGAACCAATTTCAAAAGAATAACATCTTTGACTATCACTTTTAACTGTATCTAAAACAACATTTCCACTTATTAAAAACTTAACTGAATCTTGGAAAAATGCATTTAATTGAATATCAATTTCTTCTTTTCCACTTTGGATTAAAATATGATAATTACAATTAATACAATAATGTTTACTTTTTTGATCAATATTAAATGTTAATCCACTAATTCCAGAAGGAATTGATTTAACTGAATTTTGTGAAGAAGGATTATTTTCTGAAACAAATATTTTATAATCATCAAAATTAAATGATTCAGAAACAATTGATAATTCATCAAAATCATCATCACCTATTTTAATATAATAAATTAAAGAAGATTTTTTCGGTAAATTTATAAAATATGTTTTTCCTATTTCAATTGGTATTTCTTCTGATAAATAAGCTTTTAATTTGTATTTACATGCATATTGACAATACATTCCTATATAAAAAGTATCATTTTCTTTTACGTCATTTGATGGTATTGTTAAAATATCATTTCCATATCTTTCTGAATAATATTCTGAATTTTCTGGATTTTTAGGTTTTTTATTTTTTTTTGATACAAATATATCTGGGTCACTAAAAAGTTCTTCTCCTTCTTTTATATCTTTTTGATCTTCTTTTACTTCAAATATTAATATATAGTCTTTTGAATCTGTGATATTTGTTATATTTAATATATAATATTCATATGAGTCACTCTTTTTAATTGAACCTGCTTTTGTTTTGTTTAATTCTAACTCAATTTGTGATTTTATAAAAGAAATATTAATCCATATGAGTATTAGAAATGTAAATATGTTATGTAATATTAGTTTTGACATTTTGTTTTAATTATTTTTAAATGTTTTTTCTTTAAATTTATAAATTAGAGATATTATATTTATTTAGGTTTATAATATTATTAAAAATAATATATTTTCCAAAATTTATTAATTATTTAAAATTAAATAAAAAAAATAAAAAAAAAAATAAAATCAAAAAATAAATTAAAAAAATTTATAATTTCTTATGTGCAAAATTCCTTGTTCTCTGCATAAATTTAGGAGCACCTAAAATATCATCAATAGGACCATTTGAATTTCCAATACAAACATCATGTGGAATCCCAGCAGAACAATAAGGACAAGTAACAGTACAAATATTACTTTTCTTTTTCCCAAATTTAATATGATTACCATATTCTTTCATAATATCACTTTTTCCTCTTTTAAATTCATTATTATCTTTATTATATTGATTATATTTATTACTATTATATTTTGAATATTCTGAATATTTTGTTAAATTAGAAGTGTTTAATTTTGATTTAGATTTTTTTATTATGTTTGAATATTTATTTTCTAATTTTAATAATAAGTTATCTACATCATTTTCTGAATTTTCTTTTAAATCATCTTGCATTTTATTAAATGTATTTTCTTCATTTAATCTATTTTTTATTTCTTTAATGTTTTCTTTATCAAACATTCTATTATATTTTTGGAAATTTTCTTCTGAATTTTTTTCATCTTCATCTTCGTTTTCATTTGAATGAAAAAAATTAAATATTTTATAGTTGTAATTTGTTATATCATCTTCATTATTTAATATGTTATTATTGTTATTATAATCATCATTTGATAATGTTCTTTTCTTATTTTGATATTCTAATAATTGTTTTTTTTGGAACTTTTCTGAATTGTGATAATTAAATTTTAACATTAAAAATAATTTTTTAATTATTGTTTGATAATAAAATGCTAATGCATTATTATCTTTATTTTTTTTATGTTTTCTTCTTAATTTGTTATTGAATAATCCATAAAAACTTTTTACTTTTAATTTCCTTAAATATAAATTTTGTTCATATTTACACATTAAATAATTTTGTTTTAATGCTTTCATGAATTGAATTTTTGCATATTTTTTTCTTATTTTGTAAAATCCATAATTTATTTGTTTCATTTCTCTTAATTTGTTTATGAATTTTTTTTTTGATGTATTGATATAAAATCTATATAATCTTATTATGAATCGTGAAATTTTTGAAAATAATGAATTAAATTTTAATTGAGGTATAAAATTATCATATATATTTTTTTTAATTAAATAATCAAGTAGTGAAATTGAATTTGCAATATTTGATAATTTTGTTACTAAAGGATTATTATATTTATTTTTATTATTACTATTAATTTTATTATTATTTAAATTTTTATTTTCATTATCATTATCATTATTACCAAGGGTAAATAATTCATTTTGATTTGGAATATAAATATAATAATCATTATTTTTATTATTTTTTATATCATAATATTTTTGTTTACTTCTTTCTAAATCAGAAATATAATCACTATTATTATTTTTTATATTATAGTCATTATTATTTTTTAAATTATAATAATTTTGTTTACTTCTTTCCAAATCAGAAATAAAATAATTATTATTATTATTTCTTATATTATAATAATTTTGCTTACTTTTTTCCAGATTTGAATTATAATTATAATCTATATTTATATTATTACCTATATCAATATTTCTTAATTGCTTCATTTATAATAAAAATAAAAAATAAATATTAAAAAATAAAAAAAATATTTAAATTGATAAATTAAAATATAAAAATTTTAAAATAACAAAAAAAAATTTTATTTTAAATCAGCTTTAAGAACTTCTTCCCTATACAAATCATCAACAGTATTATCAATTTGTCTTAAACATTTATCACACTCTTCCTCTAAAATATCATTAGTTAATTCTTTAACAACTTCATCATAAATTCCAAAAATATTTGGATAATAAAAAGAACCCTTAAGCAACATATATTCTTTAAATTCTTTAGAATAAAATTCAGCATTTAAAATAGTTTTAGGATGATTAGAAGCAATAAAACTTTTAGGTTTTTCATTAATAAAAACAAATTCATCACCATTACTCATAAAATTATTTTTTTCAGTATAATTTTCATCAAATGGATTTAATATTTCAATATTCTTATCTTCAACTTTATTTATTATTATATTATCATCTTGAATTATATTTGGCTTTTGTAAGGTATTTACATTTGTTGTTAAATTATCTGAAATTGATTTATATGGTGTTAAAGGATTTTTATTTGATAATTGTGATAATACTATTCTTTCCATATTTTCCATTTCTTTTAAATTTTTATAATATTGTTGTAAATAAATTGTTACATTGTCTTTATTGCCTTTATTTTCTTTTTGATCTTCTATAAATTGTAATTCAAATACTATTTCAATTAATAAATCATTTATTATTTCTTCTCCTATTTCATTTGTATGTAATTGTAAAATTTGTCCTGCATTTTTTGAAGCCATTTTAATTAAAGGATGTGTATTATTTGTTAAATTATCTAATGCATTTGTACTATTTATTTTTTGTATTGTTTCATTTACTTTATTTACTAATTGAGGTATTCCTTTATTATATTTATCAATTTGATTATTTAAACTTGCTAATATTTGAAATTTATTCATATTATCCATTTTTTTAAAATCTTCAGTTGAGAAAACTTCATTTACAATTGAATTTTCAATATTTGAATGTGGACTAATATAATAAGTATTATTTCCATTATAAACATTTCCACTTTTATAATTAGAAGGATAATAATTTTGACTTTTACTAAAATTATTATTAATATTACTAACAGATAAAAATTTATTATTACTTGAATTTTTTGGTGATTTACTTCTAAATTTATTATTAATAATATTATTTTTTCTAATATTTACATTTTCTAAATATCTATTTATACTTTTTCCACCAATTTTTTTTGCACTTTTTGACATTCTCATAATATTTTTTAAAGGTTCATCTTTTGTATTTTTTAATGCCGTATTCATAACAGTTTTTGTACTTTGTTTTAATTTATTAATTTGTCTTCTAAATTTACTTCCTGCAGGATATGCTTTATTATATTTATTTAATCTATTATTATTTCTTGTATTTCTATAAATTCTATAAGCACTTCTACTTCTTTTATTTAATTTTACTGGTTTATTTATTTCTTTTGCAACTTGTAAATCTTCATATTCTTTAACCTTTTGTAAATATTTCATATTTGTGTCTATTCTTTTTTCTCTTTCATTTTGTATTTGTTTTTCTAAATCTTTTATTATATCTTCATATTTTGAAAAATTAAAATCTAAATTTACTTTATTATAATTTATTTTTGGTTTTGGCATATTTAACATTTGCATTAATTGTTCTTTATCTGCTTTTGAATATTTATTAGGATAATTTATTTTTTTATGTAATTCATAATCATTTTTTTGATTTTCATTATCTTCAATTGCATCTAAGTAATTTTGATACATTTGTAAATTTTTTACTTTTTTTCCATATTTTAAATTATATTCTTGTATTTTTCTTAATTTATCTAATTGCTGTTTTTTTGTTCTTGAAGGAAAATCTAATTCATTTAATTTTAAATTAGGATCAAATAATCCTTTTGGATTTGTATTTGTATTTAAATTAAATCCTCCTTTATTATTATTAACATTTGAATTATAATTATTATAATTATTATAATTATTAATATTTATATTTATATTATTTGTATTTAATATTCCTGTTTGATATTTTTTATTAGGTTTTTTTATTTTTTTCCTTTGTAAATTTTGTCCTGGTCTCCATTTTTGTTTTTTTAAAGATTTATTTTTCATTTTATTTTTTACTTGTTTTTTTAATTGATTTCTTTCAACTGCAGGATTATAAAATAAAGGATTTGCTTTTTCTACTATGAAAGCTGGTTCATTTCTTTGATTTATAAAATCTAATTGTTCCATATATGGAATGTTATTTTCTATTTGTTTTGATTCATTATTTATCATTGTTTGTACTTTTTCTGGATGAAGATCATTTATATAATTTTGTTCTATATTTGGTTCATGTTTATAATTAATAAAATAATTATCTTCATTTTGTGGTCTTGAGAATTCTAATTGAGTATTGAACATTTTATTATATATTAATTTAATTTTTATTATTCAATTTTAAAAATATCACAAAATATTGAATATAAATTTTAAATATTTAATACTAAAATTATTGATTTATACCTTAAAAAAATGATAAAATTTTTTTATAATATGTAAATTATTTATTTATAATTTTTTTACTCATTTTACAAATTGTCAATAATTTTAAAAATAAAAAAATTCAAAATTCAAATAAAATTAAGAATTAAAAATATTTAAATATAAATAAAAAATAAATATGTATTCATTGGATAAAAAATCCAGATTCAAAGTCCCATCAGATTTATTTGATAATTCTCAAATAGTATACCCCCTTCAAGGAGATAATAATCAAATAGAATCATTTGATGACACAGAAATAAAAACAAATGCAATAAATATAGTAAAAATTAATCAAAATGAAAATCCATTTGAAACAATAAATGAAATAAACACATCAAGCAATAATATATCAAATCAAATAATTTTAAATAACGAAATTCCAATATCAAATTCATTAAAAGAAGACAAAAAAATAATAGTAGAAAAAAAATATAAATTAATCTCATCTCCAAATAACATAATAAAAATACCAGAAAATTATTCAACAGATGATGAAGATGAATATAAAATAGTTTCTTTATTTAATGAAGAATTAGATGATAATTGGAATTTAGCAATTGATGATAAAAAAAATAATATTAAAGTATATAAAAAAGAAGTTTCATACACACAAGCACTTTTATTAAAAACTTTTTCACAAATTCCATTTTCTTTAAATGTGATTATGAATGTTTTAGATGATTTTGACTTTAGAATGAAATGGGATAAAACTTTTAAAACTATTTCATTAGTTGAAAAATTACCAAAAAATGAAAATGAAAATTTTGAAAGTTATATTCAATATTCATATTTGAAATTTCCTCCTTTTATGACAGATAGAGATTTTTTACAAAAAAATAAAATTTGGAAAAATTATTTAGGTAATGAAAAATGTCTTTTAGGACATAATAAAAGTACAACACATGAAAAATATCCTGAAAAATCAAATCCAATAAGAGCTGAAATGATTATTGGTGGTTTTTATTTTGAAGAAATTAATGAGAATTTAACTAAAGTTTATCTTATTAATAATGCTGATGTTAAAGCCACTACTGGTATTAGTTTAATTAATAAAAAAGCTCCTGAAAGTCCTCAAAATTTTATTATTTATTTAAATAATGGATGTGATATGTGGGTTAAGGGAAAGAGATAAATTTTTTTTTCATTTTTTATTTATAATCTTTTTTAATTGTCAAATATTGTAATATTTTTTTTATAATAATTTTTTTTTATGATTTATGTGTTTGGAATATTATTTTTTGTTTTTTTTTATTGTATTTAAATTTTAATAGTATTATTTAATTATTAAATTATTTAATATTTTATTTTAAATAATTTGAAAAACTCTTTGACATTTTAAAAAAAAACATTATTATTAAATAAATGATAAACCCTTATTATTCAAAAATATCACAAACAGAAACAACACAATCATCAATGTCAGACTTTGAAATATTAAGTGAATTAGGATATGGTTCATTTGGAATAGTATATAAAGTAAGAAGAAAATCAGATGGAATAATATATGCTTTAAAAAAGGTAAATTTAAGTCAATTAAAACCAAAAGAAAAAGCAAATTCTTTAAACGAAATTCGTATATTAGCATCAATAAATAACAAAAACATAATTCAATATAAAGAATCATTTTTTGATAAAATAACAAATTCATTATGTTTAGTAATGGAATATGCAGAATGTGGTGATTTAGAAAAAAAAATTTCTGTTCGTCAAAAAAAAAATTTTTATTTTAACGAATACCAAATTTTAAATATAATAATTCAAATAATAAAAGGATTAAAATGTTTACATGATTATAAAATAATGCATAGAGATATAAAAGCAGCAAATATTTTTTTATTTAATGATAATATAGTAAAAATAGGTGATTTAAACGTTAGTAAAGTATTAAGAAATAATTTACATAATACACAAACTGGAACTCCTTATTATGCTTCTCCTGAAGTTTGGGATAATAAATCATATGATTTTAAAAGTGATATTTGGAGTTTAGGTTGTTTAATTTATGAAATTTGTGCTTTAAAAGCACCTTTTAGAGGAAATTCTATGAAAATTGTTTATGATAAAGTGATTAAAGGTATTTATGAACCTATTCCTAAAATGTACTCTAGAGCTTTAGGAGGAATTGTTTATATTTGTTTACAAACTAATCCTATTAATAGACCTACTTGTGAACAGTTGTTAAATATTATTAATAATCAATATCATTTGTTTAATTTATTAGGAAAGAAAATTAAGGTTTTTTCTAATGATGAAGAAATTGAAAATAAAAAAGATTTTGGGAATGAGAATAATAATGATAATTGTAATTTGAATAATAATAATAATGATATTGATATTGGGGAAAATGAAGGAAAAGTAATTAATAATGATAATAATAAAAATAATGAAAATAATAACGAAAAAATTAATGACAATAATAATGAAAATAATAATAATAGTCTTTTGGGAACAATTAAAATGCCAAAAAGATTAAATGATATTAATTTAATTTTACCTAAAAATAGATATATTTCTTCTATATCAAAAAGAAATATTCATAGTGCAAATTATAAATTTAGAAATAAATTACCTAAAATTAATATTAATAAATCAAATTTTTTAAATGAAAGAATGAATAATATTAATGATATTAATCCAATTGAAAATTATCATTATAAGAATTTATCTATTATTGAAAAAAATAAAATTTTAAATCAAAATTATAGTGAAGGAAATATTATGATAAATAATCCTCCAATTTTTAAAAATAATCTTGATAAATATAATAATATAAATTTTATATCAGAAAATCATAATTTAAATAATAATGAAGAAATAAATGATATTATTAATACTTCTGAAAATACAAATATAAATGAAAATAAAATTTTAAATAAAATTAATAATAATAAAATTAATGATACTAATGAAAAAGCAGAAAAAATTTTACAAGAATTAGAAAAGCAAAATAAAAATATAATAAATTATCATTTTCTTCATAAGAATTTAGAAGATTCTAAGTCTAATCAAAATATATTTAATAATAATATAATTTCAAATAAAATAAGCCCAATTAATAAATTATTTAATGAAGGTAATAAATTAAATAATCAAAATAATCAATTTAAAATTCCTCAAAGGTCTCAATCACATAATCGATATAATATAAGTTATTTTAATCAATTAACTGAAAATAATAAAGATATTTCTTTGATTAACATTAATTTTAATAATTTAAGTTATATTAATAATATTAATAATAATAATTGTCCTATTAAAATAACAGGCAAAAATAATAATCCTATAAATTTAAAAAAAAAAATTCTTAATATAAATACTGATATATATAATAAAGATAATTATCCAATCAAAGATGAAAATAAATCGGTAAATTTAATATCAGAAAAAAATGATTTATCAGATATTAATATAGGCAATAAAAATTATAATGAAAATTGTATAACTGAAATAAGAAAAATAAGTCCAATAAAAAGAAATTATCATAATATAATATATGTTAAAAGAAATTTTAAAAGAAATTATATAGATTTTGATAAAAAAAGAGCAATATCTGCTTTTAATCAAAGAAAATTATTTAAAGATAAATTATATAATCAAGATAATAAACATAATGCATCATTTTTGTTTGGAAATAGAAAAAATTTATTAAATGTTGATAATAATAATAATTTGAATAATTATATTTATTCAAATAGTAATAATGATATAATTAATATAAATTATTCAAAGAAAAAAGAAAGAGTAAAAAGTAATGTAAATTTTAATAATTTCAATCGAAAATTAAATAGTAATTTATTAAAGATTAAAAATAATTATAATAATTTATATAATCAAAATAGTCAAAATACTATTGATTCAATTAAATTAAGAACTAAAAAAAATAATTCAAATTTACTTGTTCCTTTACCATCAATTGATATTCCCAAATCCTCATATATCTAATATTTTATTTATTTTTTATATATTAAATTTTTTAATTTAATATTGTTTATAAAATAAATCTGTTTAATAATTATATATTATATTTTATTGTTTTCTAATACTTTATTATAATTTTTAAATGTAGATATTTTATCAAGCATTGAATCTAAAGTTTTAATATATTTAATATGATTTGAATAAACTTTCATTTGTTCATTTATAATATCTTTTGTCATTTTTAATATATTTTTTCTATGTTTTTTTTTATTTTCTTCTTCACTTTCCTCTAATATATTAATTTCTTTAGAATATTCTGATAAATAAGTATCCAAATTATATTTCCCTTTTGTAATTAAATCAAATAATATATCATTTTCCTCTTTTGAACCAGTCAATTTAGGTTCTAAAGATAATGTCTTATAAAATTTCAAATTATCAATTTGTTCTTTTGAAAATATTTCTAATTTTTCCCAAACATTAAAAATATAATTTATTTCTTCATTTAATTTTAAATTTAGAATATTTGATAAGAATGGTATTATTTCTAATAATTCTTTATAAAATACATCAATTAAATTAATATTAATATTTTTATTTTTTGAATCTGATTTATATCGATTTAAAATATCACTTATTAAATATAAGAATTCAATTCCATTTCCATTAAAATATATGATTTTTTCTTTTATCATTAAAATAATATTATCTAATAATTGAGGATGAGAATAGATTTCTGTTAATATTAGTTTAGATGCATTTTCTATTTTTTCTTGAGTAATATCTAAAGTTTGAAGTTTATTTTGAATATTTTCCATTATTAAAGAATTTTTTTCTTTTGTTAATTCTACTTTATCATTATTATTTTCATTTCCTTCTTCAATATCCATATTATTATTTACAATTAATTCTTCTTTAATTTTATAGACTACTTTCTCTTCACTCATAATTAAAATAAAATTAAATTAAAAATCAATTAATAGAATAATTTATTAATTATTAAAAGGTGAATAATAAATTTCAAATATTAAAAAAATGAGACAAAAACATAAATCACCAGAAATAGAAAGAGAAATATTAAAATTACCATATCAAACACAAAGAGATTTTAGAAATGCCTTAAAACCTCATTTATTTACTTCTGAAAGTTTTGTTCCAACAAGATATGAAGGAAAAAAAATAGAAACAAAAAAAAATATATTAAGAAATAAATTAATAGATTTTCATCAAAAAATAAAACAAAAAAAATTAATTATATCTCAAATTTCAAAAGAAACAAATATATTTTCAAAAGGTTATAAAGGAGTTTCAATTGAAAATAATGTAAATAAACAAATAAAAAGAGATAAAATGTTATATGATGAAATATTAAAAAAGTATCAAGAACAAGGTTTTGATGCTAATCAATTATTGAATGATAAAAATGAAATTTTTAGAAAATCAGTATTTTTAGAAAAAAATAATAATTTTAGAAACTCACTTCATGTTACAGGAAAAAATGAAGGAATACAACTTCAACAATATTTAGAAAAAGTTGATAATATATTAAAAGGGAATTATAAAAAAGAAAATTTTACATTTAAAACTGAAGTAAAATTTAAAGAAAATTCTGATAATGATGAAGAAGATGAATTTAAATTAACAAAAACTCAATTAAAACAAAAAATAAAAAAATTAAAGATAGATATAAATAAAATTAAAAAGACAATTGAAAATATGAATTTAAATTATAATTCTGATAATAATACTTATAGAACAATTAGTTATTTAGATGGTAATAACAATGACTATCAAAATATTATTTCTTCTACTAAAACAAGTTATTTTGATATTTATAATAATACTAAATTAAAATTAAATTCTACTAATGATACTTATTATACTTATAGACATAAAAAAAATAAAAGTCATAATTTAAATACCAATTTTAGTAATAATGTAAAAAATTTTGTGAGTGAAAATACAGAAAGTGAAGAATCTAGTAATAATAATAATAATAATGTAGATAATCAATTTAAAACTATTGAAACTGTAAGTAATGATTATAATAAAATAGATAATAATAATATAAATGATAATAAAGATGATAATAAAATAGATAATAATAATAAGATAAATGATAATAAAGATAATAATAATATTAAAAATATACCAATAAATAAGATTGAAAATTTAAATAATAAAAATAATAAAAATTTAATTTCATCTCAATCAAATATAGGAAAAAAAAGTAGAAATCATAAAAGTTTTTTAATGAATGAACATTTAATTTATACTTTTTCCCCTAATTCTTTTCGAAGAACAAGTGCATTAAATCAAATACAACTTCATAATGATAAAGATTATAAAGATATTAGTAAAAGAATGAATCAAAAAATAAAAAAAAAATTAAAAATTGAAATGGAAAATGATTTACATAAATTATATGAAAATGTAAAGAAAAAAACATTTGAAGAAAGTGAAAATGAAATAATTGATTATTTAAAAAAATACAATAAAAAAATTCCAGAAAGAGAAAAGTAAAATATATTTTATAATATAAATAATTAGTACAAAATCAGGTTCAAATTTACATGGTTATTCTTCAAGATTTAAACAAAATATAAATTCTGCAAATATTCCAGAAATGGTACATAATTTAGTTATTAAAACTGCAACATATCAAAATATTGATAATAAAAATCTTGAAAAAGAAATTGATATTGATAATGTTATAAAAGAAATTGAATATAATTATACTGATGATATTTTAAAACTGAATGAAGGATTAAAAATTAGTAATTAATTTAAAAATTTTTTTTTTATTATAATTTTTTTTTATATGTTTTTATATATACTATAAATAGTAATAAAATTTTTATTTATATAATATTTTATTTAAATAATAGTTATTTTTTTTCTTAAAAATAAATAAAATAGTTTTTAATATCTTTTTTTTATAATAAAATATACTATATTATTTATATTTTCATTAAAATTTATTTTTTTCTTTTTTTATTTAGAAAATTCATATTTTCAAAATTTGGTAAATTAACCAAGAATTTATTTTCATTTTTGGAAAAATTTTGAATATAATGATTTTTAGCCATATTATTTACAGCATTTCTATATTCCTGATTATCTAATTTTTGAATTAAATCATCAAAAAAATCTATATTTTTTTTTAAGTTAAATTTCTTTTTTATTTCTTTTTTATTGTTGGATAAATAAACATGTGTAAAAAAGTCAGAATATCTAATATCAAATAATTGAAGAACACTTTCATCTTTTAAAATGTTTTTTAAATTTAAAACAATTTGTTTATTTGTATCAACATCACATTTGTACTTAGAAGAAACATTTTGAGATAAAAAATCTCCTAATTTCATATCCATTAAATTAATATTTCCTTTAATAGTAATATCTTTAGTTATATCATATGCAATTTTTCTAAATTTATATCTTTGAAAGTTGAAATAAGATCTAATAAATTCATTGAAAAAATATATAATGAAATTATGAAAGTGACCTTTAATTTTAATTCTGATATTATCAGGTTTAAATTTACTAGATTCATAAGGTTTAATATGTTCAAATATCTTTTTAATGTTTTTTTTCCTTCCTCTCTTAACTTTTTTTTCACTTTTATTATTAATTTGATTATCTTCATAATTAATCTGATTACCATATTTTTCAAAGTCACTTGGTTTATCAGGAATAATATTTTCTTGATTTAATTTAGGCAAATTAGACTTTGAAACATAATCAATAGATTTTTCACCAGAATCTATTTTTTCTTCAATTGGATTTTCATTTGAATAATCTGTTTGATACGTTTTTTTCAATGGACCAGCAAAAAATTCAAAATCAGGATTTGATTCTAAAAATTTGTTTCTCTCTTCATATTCTTCATCATCATAAATAATTTGCCCTTCTGAATCTTTAATTATTGTAAATCCATATAGCTCAAGGATATCCATATATTTAGTTTATTTATTTTTTATTCCTTTTCCTTAAATATGATTTCATTTTTTATTTAAGATTTTTTTTATTTTTCCTTTTGTTTTTTGTTTTTTTTGTTTTTTTGTATATTTATTTTTTTATTTTTTTTTTTTTTTTTGTTCATTTTTAGATTAATATGATGAAAGATAAATTTTTTATTGTATCCTTCATTTAATGTTTGAAATATTTTATTTACTTTAACTTATTATTGTTTTATCCTATTCTATCTTAGTATCCATATATTTTTTTTATTTATTTTATATGTATTGAATAATAAAAGCGCTATTAAAGAAATTTTTTTTATTTTGTTTTGTATTTTTTTTTTTTTTTGTTCAATTTAGTAGATAAATTATGGTAAAGGATAAATTTAAGTATCCTTCATATTTAAATAAAAAATATTTTATTATTATAACTTTTATTAAATTTTTAGATTGCAAATAATTAATATTGTCTATTTCTGGTAATATTAGGTCATTATTTTTGCTTACATTATAAATAAATAAATTAATTAAAAAAAATAATAAAACAATATATTGTAAAAAAGAATTATAAAATATAATTAATTAAAATTTAAATAATTTATAATTTAATTTTTAAATTTAATCACAAATTAAACTAATACTATATATCATAATAAATTTGATATTTTTGCTTTTATATAATTCTATACATCTCTGCAATTTCTTTAGCATATTTTTTCCTAACTTCATTTGACTTTATTTTCAAAGTAGGAGTAAGTAAATTATTTTCAATAGTAAAAGGTTCACTAGTAATATAAATTTGTTTAACCATTTCAAAACCTTTTAAATCATTTTTCTTTCCAATTTCTTCCATATCTTTTAAAATTTGTTTTTTAAGTAAAACATTATCAAAATACTTTTCAACATTTCCATTACATGAAACACCAATACTATTTAAAAATTTTTCACATTCAGATTTTTCAGGTACAACAACAGCAACTAAAAAAGAAAAAAGACTTTCCCCATGAATATAAACTTGACTAATATATTTACTTTCACCTAATAAATTTTGTATTTTTTCAGGAGCAATATATTCACCTTGACTTAACTTAAAAATATTTTTAACTCTATCAATTACTTTAACAGCATTACCATGATTAGTTAAAATAACACCAATATCACCTGAATGAAGCCAACCATCATTATCTAAAATTTCTTTTGTTTTTTCTATTTCTTTATAATAACCATCAAATACTAAAATTCCTCTTATACAAATTTCTCCTTTTGGTTCAATTAATTTTGTTTCTTCATTATAATTATTTGAATAATAATCTAAATCTGGTACATCAATTAATTTTAATTCACATGGTGTGTTTATTCCTCCTAAATGACCACATGATGTGTCATTTACATTTGCTAATAAAACTCCTGCACAATCTTCTGTTTGACCATAACCTTCTGTTATTGGAATTGAAAATGCTATTCTTAGGAAATTTATTATATTTTTTTCCATTGGAGCTGAACCTACAAGAATCCATTCTAAATTTCCTCCTAGAATATTACGAAATTTTGAAAATATTAGTTTATCATATAATATATGGGTTAATATACCATAATTTTCATAATTTTTTAATTTTTGTTTTATTGCTTCTTGTATTATATTTTTTAAAGGATATTTCATTAATGAAATTTTCTTATTTATCTCATCATATATTCTTGTTAAAATTCTTGGTACACAACAAAAAAAAGTTGGATGTAAAATTTGACAATCTTGTATAATTCTTTTTGGATTTCCACTATAAAATCCATATTGTGCACTATAATATAAAACAGCTGCAAAAATAATTTGTTCCATTATATGAGCTAAAGGTAAAAATGAATAATAAATATCTGTATTTTTAACTGTTCTTCCAATTGGATCAACTGCATATACAGAATTTAATAAAGATCTATTTTTTATCATTGCTCCTTTTGGATTTCCAGTAGTTCCACTTGTATAACAAAATGTAGTATATGTTTCTGGTGTTGATTTTTTTAATGAATTTCTTATTTTTTCATCATTTAAATTTTCTTTTCCAAGTTTTAAGAAATCTTCATATTTATATACTGTAAAACCTAATTCTTTACATTTTTCTATATTTTTTTCTATAATTTCTTCATTTTCTTCTTTATTAGATGCAATAATTAAATTTTTTAATTTTCCTAATTTATTTTCTATTTTTAATTTACATATTTTTTCTAAAACATTACTTTCAATTAAAACTGAAATTAATTCAGTTTGATTTAAAATAAATTCAATTGCATTTACACCTAAAGTATCATATAATGTAACAACTGTTATTGAATTTAATTGACATCCTAAATATGAAATTATCCATTCTTCTCTATTTTTACTATAAATTCCAAATAATTTATTTATTTGATTTTCATATTGTATTTCAGGACAAAAATTTAATTTTTCAATTGCAAAAATAAATTGATAAATTAATTCATTTGCTTCTTTAAATGTTTTCCAATTGTAATAATTGTCATATTTTTCTCCTTTAATATGTTGTCTTGTTCCTATAAATTTTTTTTCTGGATTATTTTTTAAATTGTATTCAAATGCATCGATTAATGAGTTTAAATTTTTTTTTGTTGATATTGGTAATTCTTTGTTTATATTGAATGGACTTCTTAAAATTTTGGTTTCTCCTTTTTTTGATTCTTCATCTTTGAAAATTCCATATTGAAAAGGATTTTTATTTCCATAAAATTGATATGAACCCATTTAGAAAAAAAAAATATATGATTTTTTTTTTTTTTTTTTTATGTGTAAAAAAATAATCAATGTTAGGGTGACGTCATATTCTATTTTTAAATAAATAATATTTAATTTTTTTAATTGGAAATTAATTTTTTAAGAAAGAGGAAAAAAATATTATATTTATTGAAATTTGTTTTGATAATTCAATACGAAGATTTTAATTAAATAATTTATTTTTTAAAATATGAATTTTATTAAATATATTTTATTTCATTTTATTTTTTAATTTGATAATTAAACTTTATAAAAATTTAATAACTAAAATGTTTAAAAAGTTAAAACCCTATAATCAAAAAGTATAAATAGATAAAAATAGAAAAAAATTTAACATTATATTCAAGAATTTCTATTATATTTCAAAGGAAAGAAAAATAAACTAAAATAATTGGAATAAATATCAGGTAATTTCAATAAGAATTTTCCTAATTCTCATTCTATTTAAAAATGAATTATTAATAAAATATAATGTTTAATAATATAATATGACTAAAAAATAACTTTATTATTGTTTTTAATTATATATTTTATTTTCTTATCCCAAGTTCAAATCATCAATAAATATTAATAAAAAATTAGTAAATAAAAAAAATTCAAAATATTGGTTATTATAATTATGAATTGTCAATTTTGAATTTAAATAAAAAATAATAAGTTATTTTATAGAAAATTATAATATAATTTATAAAAAAAACAGTCGAAAATATGGAAATTATTTTAGATTACTTACATTTTATATTAATTAAATTTGTTGCTTTTAATAGGGTAAAAAATAAAAGAAAAATTGAATATATATTATTTTTTTAAATAAAAGTATAATATATTATTATATTAATTACGACTATTA
>JAEEGK010009990.1_pt1 | contig 21973 bp, 20 predicted proteins | sample 8958771 | NCBI WGS metagenome assembly JAEEGK01 (sample SAMN16246547, study PRJNA631951) | gut metagenome | biome: gut microbiome; feature: rumen; material: SC-attached | host: Bos | place: Iran: Karaj | collected 2018-10 | reverse complement strand
TGCGGCCGATCTTGTCGCGCACGATGCCGGTGAAATACACGTTGGAGAACGGTTCCCGGCCCATGAACTCCTCGCCGGCCATGATCATGCGGGCCACCCAGAAGAAGATGATGTCCGGGCCGGTCACAAGGTCGCTCGTGGGATAGTAATAGGCCAGGTCCTTGTTGGGTTCGTGGTCCGGATGGCCGGGCATCTCGGGGTCGAACACCGAGATCGGCCAGAGCCAGGAACTGAACCAGGTGTCCAGCACATCCTCGTCTTGACGGAGGTCTTCTTCCTTGATATCCGGGCAGATAGCCTGCGCAGCCTTAAGCGCCGCTTCCGGTGTCGCCTCCACCACGAACTTGCCGTCCGGGAGGTAGTAGGCCGGTATCCGCTGGCCCCACCAGAGTTGGCGGGAGATGCACCAGTCATGGGCGTTCTCCATCCAGTGGCGGTAGGTATTGACATAGCGTTCGGGGATGAACTTCGTCCGTCCGCTCTCCACGGTTTCCAGGGCGACCTTCGCGAGGGTGTCCATCTTCAGGAACCACTGGGCGGAGAGTTTGGGCTCGATGACGGCGTCGGTGCGCTCGGAGTACCCCACCGGCGAGGTGTAGTCTTCCACCTTCACCAGGTTGCCGGCCTCCTCCAGCATCTTCACGATCTTCTTGCGGGCGACGAAGCGGTCCTCGCCGACGAGGATCTGCGCCTTCTCGTTCAGTTTACCGTGGTCGTCGATGATCTCGAGGACCGGCAGGTTGTGCCGCAGGCCGATCTCGTAGTCGTGCACGTCGTGCGCGGGGGTGACCTTCAGGCAACCGGTACCGAAGTCCATTTCCACGTAATCGTCCTCGATGACGGGGATTTCCCGGTTGATGAGCGGGATGAGGACCTTCTTGCCGCGGAGCCAGTGGTGACGCTCGTCATTCGGGTTCACGCAGATGGCCGCATCGGCCATGATGGTCTCCGGACGGGTGGTGGCGATCACGAGGAACTTGTCCGTGGGATTCCCCTGCCCGTCGGAAATGAAGTACCGCAGGTGGTAGAAGTGGCTCTTGGTGTCCTTGTGGACGACTTCGTCGTCGCTCACGGCCGTGAGGGCCTCGGGATCCCAGTTCACCATCCGGACGCCCTTGTAGATCCATCCCTTGCGGTAGAAATAGACAAAGGTGTTGATAACCGCCTCGGACAGAGCCGGTTCCATGGTGAAGCGGGTGCGGTCCCAGTCGCAGGAGCAACCCAGTTTGCGGAGTTGCTGCAGGATGATCCCGCCGTGCTCCTCCTTCCATTCCCAGGCGTGCTTGAGGAACTCCTCGCGGCCGATCTCCTCCTTGGAGATGCCCATCGCCTTGAGTTTGGCGACCACCTTGGATTCGGTGGCGATGGAGGCGTGGTCCGTACCGGGGACCCAGCAGGCATTCTTGCCGTGCATCCGCGCGTTGCGGATGAGGACGTCGTTCAGGGTATTGTTGAGTACGTGTCCCATGTGCAGGATGCCCGTCACGTTGGGCGGAGGGATCACGATGGTATAAGGTTCTTTCTCATTGGGCTCGGAATGGAAGAACTTGTGGTCCAGCCAGTAGGCGTACCATTTGTCCTCCACTTCCGCGGCATTGTACTTCGCTGCTAATTCCATGGTTTTCTCGTTTCGTCATTCCCGGATAGACCGGGATTCTCCTATTATCTTACAAAAATACGGAATTTTTGTTAAATTTGCGAAACTGTAACTTGAAACGTACCGCTATTATGGATAACAACAATCCCAAACCGCAGCAGAACCAGTTGAGCATCGAGATCAACCCGCAGTTCACGAAAGTTTCCTACTCGAACCTGGCCATCATCTCGCACTCCCGCAGCGAGTTCGTCCTGGATTTCGCCGCCACCCTGCCGGGGCTTCCCAAGGCGCAGGTGGGCAACCGCATCATCATGACGCCCGAACATGCGAAGCGCCTGATGAACGCCTTGTTCGACAATATCTCCAAGTACGAGGCCCAGTTCGGCGTCATCGACACGTCCGGCGGCAACAAACCCCAGGGCGGAGGCACCTTCGACCTCAATTCCTTCGGTCCCCTGGGTGGCAATAAATCATAGTTTCGAGCGAAGTCGAAGAATCTATGGATTTATTGACAGTCAAAGCCTTTGCCCTTGACATCGACGGTGTCTTCACCGACGGAAGCATCCTCTGCACGACCGACGGCGACCTCCTGCGCGTGTACGACGCCAAGGACGGCTTCGCCATCCGGATGGCCGTGATGAACGGCTACCCCGTGGGCATCATCACCGGCGGCAGTTCCGAATCCATCCGGAAACGGATGATGGCCAGCGGCATCCTCCCCGAGGACGTGTATCTCCACTGCCGGGACAAGATGGACCAGTTCCGGGAATTCTGCGGCAAGTATGCCCTGCAGCCCGAAGATGTGATGTATTTCGGCGACGACGTCCCCGACGTGGAAGTCCTCCAGGCCGCCGGCTGCGGCGTGTGCCCCTCGGACGGAGCCGAGGAAGCCAAGGCCGCCGCGGACATCGTCTCCACCAAGCCGGGCGGCAAGGGATGCATCCGGGAAGTCATCGAGCAGACCCTGAAGGCCCAGGGGAAATGGGTCTTCGACACCGGGCTGTACAAGAAGAAATTCTAGACGGATGGACCTGAAAGGAAAGCGTGTGATCCTCGGAAGCAACTCCCCCAGACGGCGGGAGTTACTTTCCGGCTTGAACATTGATTTCGAGGTTGATACACGGAATAACTTCGACGAACACTTCAGCCCGGACACACCCTATGACGAAGTCCCCCGGCTCATGTCCGTGGGCAAGTCGCACGGGTTCCACCGGCCCCTCGCAGACGACGAGATCCTGATTACCGCCGACACGATGGTCATCCTTCCCCCTACGGAAGGACGCCCCGGCGAAATCCTCGGAAAACCGAAGGACCGCGAAGACGCCATCCGCATGCTCCGGGACCTTTCGGGCCGTGAGCACCATGTCACGACCGCCGTCACCATCCGGACCTCCACGACCGAAGAAACCTTTACCGACACCACCGAGGTCTGGTTCAAGGACCTCACCGACGGAGAGATCACCTATTATGTCGATACCTGCCGGCCCTTCGACAAGGCCGGCGCCTATGCCATCCAGGAATGGATCGGCCATGCCGGCATCACCCGCATCGACGGTTCCTACTTCAACGTCGTCGGGTTCCCCGTCCAGAAAGTATATGAAGCCTTGCTTAAACTGCTGTAGAAAACGTTTGTCAGTCAAAACCACAACACTTCTTATATGAAACGTTTCCTTACCAGCATCGTCACCGTCCTTTGCGCCATCGGCGCCCTGGCACAGAACGTACCCGCCCTCGAGCAACTGAAGGCCGATCCCCGCAAGGCCTACGGCACCGACTACCCCTACGGGTTCAAGACGGAGCCCGTCACGCCCGCGCCGCGCGGGTATAAACCGTTCTATATCAGCGGCTACGCCCGTCACGGCTCGCGCTATTACTGGAACGACCGCCTGTATAAGCAATTGGACACCCTGCTGCTGGCCGCCCACGAGAAGCAACTCCTCACCGACGAAGGCGAGGCCTTCTACGCCCGCTTCCTGGATGCGAAGCAGGAACTGATGACCGGCATCAGCGAACTGTCCGACCTGGGCTGGCAGCAGCACCAGCAGATTGCCCGCACGATGTACGAGCGCTTCCCGGAAGTGTTCTGGAAAGGCGGCAACGTGCTCGCCATCTCCTCGCTTTCAGGCCGTTGCGTCATGAGCATGTCGGCTTTCTGCCAGGAACTCGTGCAATGCAATCCGAAGATCGAGATCCGCGAGCAGTCCTCCCGCTTCACCCTGGACGGCGTGGTCCCGGGCGACAAGGAGAACCCCGCCTACCGCGAATGGCCGAAAATGACTCCCCGCTATGAGAAGAACCGCGACGCGTTCGAGCGGGACAACTCGCTCAACGAGAAGGTCATCTCCCGGGTGTTCAAGTCCACGGAAGGCCTTCCCGGCAACATGCGTTCCATCGCCGGCAACCTCGTGAGCCTCTACACCTCCCTCCCGAACATCGACCATGAAGGCATGATGGGCAACATCCTGACCGATGCGGACATCGTCCAGAACTGGGAAACCGCGAACCTCGGTTCCTACTCCTGGGTGTTCCGCGACCAGAACAACACCATCCCCATCCTGAAGGACATCCTGAAGAAGACCGACGCCGTCCTGGACGGCACCAGCGACCGCATCGCCGACTTCCGTTTCGGCCATGACTCCTACATCGGCCCCCTGACGGTCCTCATGGGCCTGGACGGCGCCGACCTGGATCCCGAGGACCCGTATGAGGTCAAGAATGTCTATCAGAACTGGAAAACCTGCAAGGCCTCGACCATCCACCTGGTCTTCTACCGCGGCCGCCGCGCCACCGACGACATTCTCGTCAAATGCCTCCTCAACGGCTTCGAAGTCACCCTCCCCGTCCCCACGGACACCTTCCCCTACTACCGCTGGTCCGACCTCCGCGCCCACTACCAGGCCAAAATCGATTCCGTCGAGTAGCAGGCTCGCATCTACTCCGACGGGTAATCCCCTTCGCTCCAATTCGGTCTGGCACATAAACGCCATTCTGTAACCATAAACGTGGAAGACCCCAGGTACGACATATAGGGTTTTCCACGTTTTCCGTTCTGTAACACCAAAACCGTGTCCGCGCTCTCACGGAATCGAGTTCGAAGATATTATCCTACACCCCATGGGGGGCAATTATATCCTTTTTTTATGTGCACTGGGGTGCACATAAAAAAGAAACGTCGGCCTTCACAGGCGGACGCTCTACTAACCACATAATTAATAACACTAAAACTAATAACCAATAGAATGATTCCGTCAAGAGAACCTTGCTTCCTCATTCCGGATACAAAGGTACGGCTTTTTTCTTGATTTGCAAATTTTTTCAAAACTTTTTTTTGAAAATTTTTTATTTATCTTGCAACTAATTGATTATCAGTGTAGTTTTTGATAGATAATTTCCACGCTACATAATGGACCGATTGGGGAAAGACGCAAAATGAACGGAGAGAAACGCATTTTGTTCCTCTCCGTGTCCGTTAACGAAAAATGACCTTACAGTTTCAAACCAACTTTTTGCGCAGGCATTCGATCATGTCCACCGTCATGGAGTCCAGGTCGTAGGTGGGTTTCCAGTCCCACTCGGCGCGCGCGCAACTGTCGTCCATCGAATCAGGCCAGGAGTTCGCGATGGCCTGGCGGATGGGATCCACCTCGTAGCGGACCTTCAGGGACGGGATATACTCGCGGATCTTGGCGAAAAGGGTCTCCGGCTCGAAACTCATGGAGGCGATGTTGAAGGAGTTGCGGTGGACCAGGCGGGCGGGATCGGCCTCCATCAGATGCACGGCGGCTCCCAGGGCGTCGGGCATGTACATCATGTCCATATAGGTGCCGGGGGCGATGGGGCAGACGAACTCCTCCCCCTTCACGGCGGAGTAATACACTTCCACCGCATAGTCCGTGGTGCCGCCGCCGGGCAGCGTGACGTTCGAGATCAGGCCCGGGAAGCGGACGGAACGGGTGTCCACGCCATATTTATGGAAATAGTAGTCGCTCAGGAGTTCCGTCGCCACCTTCGTCACCCCATACATGGAACGGGGACGCTGGATCGTGTCCTGGGGCGTACCCACGTGCGGGGTCTCGGGACCGAACGATCCGATGGAACTCGGGGTGAAGACCGCGCAGTTCTTCTCGCGGGCCACCTCCAGGATGTTCAGCAGGCCGTTCATCTGGATATCCCAGGCCAGCAGGGGCTTCTTCTCGGCCACGGCCGACAGGAGGGCGGCGAGGTTGTAGATGGTATCGATCCGGTATTTGTCCACAATGGCGGCGAGTTGGGGCGCGTTGCGCACGTCCGCCAGTTCGGCCGGGCCGCTCTCCAGGAGGATGCCTTTGGGTTCGGCGCCGGGAATGTACCCGGCGACGACGGTGCTGCCGGGGATTTCCCGGCGGATTTTCATGGTCAGTTCGGAGCCGATCTGGCCCGTGGAACCGATGACGAGGACATTTTTCATCCGTTGCTCTTTTAGTCATACAAATTTATGAGTTTTTCGGAGAAAAAGGCACATTTCTCCGGGAAAATCTTTAAATTTGAAAGCAGAAAACACAAAAACACCTTATACTATGTACGGCAAATTCCAAAAGTACCTCCAGGACGAACTCAAAGCCATCGAGGAGGCCGGTCTCTACAAGAAAGAACGCAACATCACTTCGCCCCAGTCGGCCGAAATCACCCTGCAGGACGGAAGCACGGCCCTGAACTTCTGCGCGAACAACTACCTCGGCCTGGCAGACAACCCGCGTCTGGTCGCAGCCGCCGAAAAGGCGATGAAGGAACGCGGTTACGGCATGTCCTCCGTCCGCTTCATCTGCGGCACCCAGGACATCCACAAGCAACTGGAAAAGGCCATCGCCGAGTATTTCCATACCGATGACGCCATCCTCTACGCGGCCTGCTTCGACGCCAACGGCGGCGTGTTCGAGCCGCTCCTGACCGCCGAGGACGCCATCATCTCCGACTCCCTGAACCATGCCTCCATCATCGACGGCGTCCGCCTGTGCAAGGCCCAGCGCTTCCGCTATGCCAATGCCGACATGGCGGACCTCGAGGAAAAACTCAAGGAGGCCCAGGCCTGCCGGTTCCGGATCATCGTCACCGACGGCGTCTTCTCGATGGACGGCAACGTCGCCCCGATGGACCGGATCTGCGACCTCGCGGAGAAGTACGACGCGATGGTGATGGTCGATGAGAGCCACTCCGCCGGTGTCGTCGGCCCGACCGGCCACGGCGTCGCCGAGCAGTTCGGCTGCTACGGCCGCATCGACATCTTCACCGGCACCCTCGGCAAGGCTTTCGGCGGCGCCGTGGGCGGTTTCACCACCGGCCGGCAGGAGATCATCGACATGCTCCGCCAGCGCTCCCGTCCGTACCTGTTCTCGAACTCCATCCCGCCGATGATCGCCGGCGCCGCCCTCGAGACCTTCAGGATCCTCGGGGAATCCGACGAACTGCACGACCGGCTCGTGGAGAACGTGAACTACTTCCGGGACAAGATGATGGCCGCCGGCTTCGACATCAAGCCCACCCAGTCCGCCATCTGCGCCGTCATGCTGTACGACGCTCCCCTGTCCCAGAAATTCGCCGCGAAGATGGCCGAGGAAGGCATCTTCGTCACCGGTTTCTACTATCCGGTCGTGCCGAAGGGCCAGGCGCGCATCCGCGTGCAACTGTCCGCGGCGCACCGCAGGGAGCACCTGGACAAGGCCATCGAGGCCTTCATCAAGGTAGGCAAGGAACTGGGCGTGCTCAAATAGCCGTCAGTCTTCTTTCCTGATTTTCCGGAAAACGACGAACTCGTTCAGCGCAAAACTCAGCAGGCCCGACAAACACATGGCCAGCAGGTTGCAAAGAGCGGGTTCGTACGTTTTGTCCTGCAGCCAGCCCACGGTGACCAGCAGCAGGTGGAACCCCTGCATGATGAGCAGTTTGACGAAGAAGACGCCCGTCGCCGTGGCGTTGTAGCCGGCATAATGGCGGAAAAAGGAACGCGTGGTCCGCTGGGAGATACGTTCCCGCCAGACGAAGTAATAGGCGATGAGGAAGTTCGTGAGGACGGCCAGTTCGAAGGAGATGAGCGGGGCGATCCAGAAGCGCCACAGGTAACTGTCGGGATGGAACGCGGCGGAAAGCCACCAGTGCACGCCGAGGTCCACCAGCGTTCCGGCGCCGCTGGTGATGGAGAAAATCGCGAAGCGGACCAGCAGTTCGGACAGTCTCTTCCGTCTTTCCTTTTTCATCTCCCACAAATTTACAAACTATTTTCCGTCGGACAAGAAATCCCTGAAAATGTTGCGTATTTCCCGCGGATTGTCTATTTTTACCATGCATAAGAACCAGAATGACGGACTCGGAACAATATACGATTGACATCGGCGACCTTTTCCGAAGCAAACTCGGGGAAAAGACGCCGAAGTGGCTGATCTGGCTGGGGCGGAAACTGCTGCACGAAGACTTCCTGAACACCTGTTTCAGGAAAGGATACTCCGGCGTGGAATTCGCCGAGAAGGCCCTCGAGTACATGCACGTCACCCTGCAGGTGGAAGGCCTGGAGAAAGTCCCGACGGACCGGCTCATCACCGTGGCCTCCAACCATCCGCTGGGCGGCCATGACGCCCTCGCCGTCGTCTCCATCTTCGGACGGCTCTTCGACGGCAACATCCGCATCATGGTCAACGACTTCCTGATGGTCCTGAGGCAACTCAACGGCATCTTCGTGCCGGTGAACAAGATGGGCGGCCAGTCCCGGAGCCTCTCGTCCCAGACCGACGGCATCTTCCATTCCGACGCCCAGGTCCTCATGTTCCCGGCCGGCAAATGCGCCCGCCGCGTGAAAGGGAAGATCCGGGAGATGCCCTGGAAGAAGACCTTCCTCACCAAGAGCGTGGAAACCCACCGAGACATCGTCCCCATGCATTTCTACGGACGCAACTCCTGGCGGTTCTACTTCGTGGACTGGATCGGACAGATCACCGGCGTCAACAAGAAATTCCCGCTCGCGATGGTCCTGCTCGTGGACGAGATGTACCGCGCGCAGGGGAAGACCTACCGCGTGGTGATCGGCGACCCGATCCCCTGGCAAACCTTCGACGGAAGCCGGAAACCCGCGGAATGGGCCGAATGGATCAAAGAACGCGTTGAAAACCTGTAAGACGAACCTCTCCCCCGTACTAAACCCTACCTGACCCCATGAAAAAGATCATCGACCCCATTGACAGGGAACTCCTGAAGGCGGAACTCAACCAGGAGACCCACCTGCGGGAAACGAACCGCGCCGGCAACCAACTCTATGTCGTCGGCCCCGAAGCCGTGAATGTCATCAAGGAAATCGGACGCCTGCGGGAAATCGCCTTCCGCAACGACGGCGGCGGCACGGGCGAACCCCTGGACATCGACAAGTTCGACACCGACCCCGCCTACGGCTACCGCCAACTGGTCCTCTGGGATCCCGAGGCCGAGGAAATCATCGGCGGCTACCGCTTCTGCCTGTGCGACGAGGCGGTGTACGACCGGTTCGGCCAGCCCATCCTGACCTCCGCGCACATGTTCGAGTTCAAGAAGAAGTTCCTGAGGGACTACCTCCCCTACACCCTCGAACTGGGCCGTTCCTTCGTTTCGGTGGAATACCAGAGTTCCAAGGCCGGCTCCAAGAGCCTGTACGCCCTGGACAACCTGTTCGACGGCATCGCCGCCCTCGGCGTGCTGTACAAGGACCGGGTCAAGTATTTCTTCGGCAAGATGACCATCTACCCCGAATACAACACCGAGGCTCGGGAGATGGTGATGTTCTTCCTGCGGAAATACTTCGGGGAGAACGCGGACCTCATCAGGATCCGCAAGGAAGTCAAGGTGAACAACCCCCGGCGCTTCAACAAGGTCTTCACCGGCAAGGATTACAAGGAAGATTACAAGATCCTCAAGACCGAGGTCCTGAAACTCGGCGTGAGCATCCCGCCGCTGGTGAACACCTACATGAACCTGTCCCCGTCGATGATCTATTTCGGTACGGGCATCAACGACGAGTTTGCCGACGTCTTGGACTCCGGCATCCTCATCGCGTTCGAGGAACTGTATCCCGACAAGATCGACCGCCACACCAACTCCTTCCGGAAGATCGGCTGGCGGGCCATCAAGGCCATCCTAAAGCGCTTCCAGCGCAAGTCTTAACTTGTCCACCATCACGGTCCCGAGCATCACCTTGCCGTCCGGGTCCACCAGGTACATCGAAGGAATCCACTTGACGCGGAAATCATCCCCGACCTTGGATTCCTTCTTTGCGACGAAATCGCTCAACTGGAGCCATTCCACGCCGTTCTCGGCCACATAGTTATCCAGTTTTTCCGGATCGGTATCGAAGGAGATGCCGACGAAGGTGACCTTGTCGCCGTACTTCGCGTAGAGTTCCTTCATGGCGGGCATGTCGGCCCGGCAGTCCGGGCACCAGGATGCCCAGAAATCATAGACGACATATTTTCCGGCGAAATCGGCCTGGGTGCGGAGGACGTCGGAACGGTCTTTCAGGGAGAAGGCGGGGATGGTCTCCCCTTTCTTGATCATGTCAACGGCATATTCGCTGTCGGCATCCTTGACGTTGTTCTTGCAGCAGACGAGGGCCGCCAAGGCGGCGAGGACCAGGAGGATCTTTTTCATTTTCTGACGGTTATGTGGAAACAGGTTTGCATTTTCTCATACTTGACGTAGCAGGCGCCCTCGTCGTGGAGGTCCCGGAGGACCTGTGACAGGGTGGCGCGCAGATACTCGGGCGGGACGTCGGCATAGGCGCGGCCCCGGAGTTCGGGAACCTTGACATAGTGCCAGTAGGACAGGTCGAAGGTGGTGCCGTACCGGTGGGTGGAATTCTCCGCGGCGTTGAGGTTCCCCTGGCGCAGTTTCCGGACGTCCTCCTCCGTGCGGAGGATGGAGGTCACGACCAGTTTGTTGGGATTCAATCCCTTCGAGGCGAGGGAATCCCGGAAGTTGAGGCCGATGCGTTCCAGGAGTTCGGCGGCGGACGGAATCAGGAAGGGAATCGAGTGCGTGAGTTCGTCCACGCTGTACAGGTCCGTATCCCGGATCTCCACGAGGCGCCGGACCATCCGCTCCGCGGCATCCCGGTCTTCGACGGGGGGTACGCCGATGGCCTGCGCCACGGCCAACTGAACCTCGTTCAGGTCGTTGAACTCCCTGGCGAAATCCACGTCCCAGATCCGGACGGGGTGATTCTCGATGGGACCGGCGTGATGCCACCGCCAAACCTGGACCTTGTGCACGGTCCAGGTGACGATCAGGCCCAGGATGAGGGCGAGGATGGCCGATACGACGAGCCAGAACTTGGTCTTCCGCTTGAGTTTCATCGTTTAAAGATACGAAGATTTGCCCGAATGACGGCTTTTTTTCGTACTTTTGTAGGAATTGATAGATAGAATGGAAGAACAACGTCAAGCGAAACGGATCCAGACCTCGATCCTGAACCCCCTGGAGAAGAAAGTCCTGGTTTACCTGGCCGAACGGATGCCCGCATGCGTGCATTCCGACCAGTTGACCTTCATCGGTTTCGTCGGCGCCCTCATCGTCGCCCTGGGATACGCCCTTTCCAACCTGAACCTGAACTGGCTGTGGCTCGCCTCCTTCGGTTTCGTCGTGAACTGGTTCGGCGATTCGCTGGACGGGACGCTGGCCCGGGTGCGGGGCACCCAGCGGAAAACCTACGGCTTTTTCATCGACCACAACGTGGACGTCATCAACGAGTGCATCATGTTCGCCGGCGTGGGACTCTCGCCGCTCGTGAACATGACCTTCATGGCGGGCGTGCTGGTGGCTTACCTGGCGCTCAGCGTCTATGTGTACATCGACTGCTACCTGAAGGGCGAACACCGCCTCACGTACGGCGGCCTCGGCCCCACCGAGTTCCGCATCCTGGCCATCGTGGTGAACTGCCTGTTCCTCTACATCCCGGCGCTCACCCGGTGGAAGCACCATATCGTGCTGTTCCACAACGAGTTCGAGTTCGGTGTCCTGGACGGGATCGCCGTCGTCGTGGCCTTCATCCTCTTCTTCTTCTACCTGGTGAGTTTCATCAAGGGCATCCGGTACTACAAGCGCATCGATCCGCCCACGCCCTCCGGCGGCCAGTAGTTCCCGATGGTCGTCATCACCCAGCAGGACGCAGCCGAACGGCTTTCCCCCGTCTTCAAGGGACGGATGGGACGGCTGTGGTTCCACCTCGCCGCCGGCCTCACTGGCATCGCGAAGGTCAACGCCCTGCACGACCGGGTGGACAAGGCGGGCATTCCGCCCGGCCCCCCGTTCGCCAAGGGTCTCCTGGACGACCTGGGCATCGATTTCCGCATCGGAAATCCCGAGCGGCTGGAAACCCTTCCCGAAGGCCCCTTCATCCTCATCGCCAACCATGTTTACGGGCATCTGGACGGCATCTGCCTGGTGGACCTCATCGGCCACCTGCGGCCGGAAACGAAGGTGCTGGTCAATGAAATGCTGACCTGGATCCCGGGCCTAGCCCCGAGTTTCATCGCGGTCAATCCCGTCACCGCCGCCAGCAAGGGCGTGTCGGACACCAGCATCAACGGCATCCGGAACGCCCTCCTGCAACTGCACGGCGGCGGTCCCCTGTGCCTGTTCCCCTCCGGCGCCGTCGCGGACCTGAAGCCGCGCGAAGGCTGGACCCTGTCCGAACGCGACTGGCAGGATGCCGCCATCCGGCTCATCCGGAAGGCCCGCGTACCCGTCGTCCCCGTCCGGTTCTTCGACCGGAACTCCCGCTTCTACTATGCGCTCGGTCTCATCGACTACCGGGTGCGCTTCGTCCGCCTGTTCCACGAAGTGTTCAACAAACGGGGCACCCATCCCCGGCTGGGCATCGGAAAGACCATTTCCGTCGCGGAACTGGAATCCTGCACCGATTTGCAAGCATGCAAGGCCTTCCTCCGCAGCCGCGTCTATGACATGCCGCTGCCGGAACGCTTTGTCAACCGATCCGAATTATGGAAATAAAGAAAGTCAGCGTCGTCCTCCTCACCGGCGGAAGCAGCGGCATCGGTGCCGCCACCGCCCGGCTGCTCGCCGAAGCGGGCATCACCGTCTATGCCGGTTCCCGCCGGGGTACCGTCGAGAAACCCGCCCCCCGTATCATCCCCATCCAACTGGACGTCAATGACGAGGCCCAGGCCAAGGCGGCCGTGGAGCGCATCGTCTCCGAACAGGGTCACCTGGACGCCGTCGTCTGCAACGCAGGAAACGGCATCTACGGCCCCGTGGAAGGGGCAACCGACGCGGAGGCCCGCTTTCAGTTCGAGACCTGCTTCTTCGGGTCCCTGAAAACCATTCAGGCCGCCCTGCCCGTATTCCGCCGCCAGCGTTTCGGCCGCATCGTCACGGTCACTTCGGTGATGGCCATCCTCCAACTCCCCTTCCAAGGCTTCTATTCCGCCGCCAAGGCAGCCTTGCTCTCCCTCAGCGAGTCCCTGCAGATGGAACTCAAGGGGACGGGCATCGAGTGCTGCAGCATCCTCCCGGGCGATGTCTCCACCGGCTTCACGGCGGCCCGCAAATTCACCGTCGCCGCACAGGATCCCGGTTCTCCCTACCGGGAAAGGATGGACCGGAACCTGCAGAAGATCGAGCATGACGAACTGGGCGGCATGGCACCGGAGGTGATCGGCAAGGCCGTCTGCCGGCAGTTGAAAAAGAAACACATGGCGGTACGGGTCATCCCCCGGATCGATTACGGCGCCGTCGGCGTCCTCGTCCGCATCCTGCCCGAGCGGGCCAAATTGTGGCTGCTGGACCTCCTCTACAGTTGATAGAGTTGGATTAATGCCGAAAAAAGCGTATATTTGGCGGATTATGTCTAAAGTCCGCCTCATAGCGTTTTGCCTGTCGGTCCTGGTTCCCGTCTGGTTGTCCGCCCAGACGACACGGGTCCGCGGCAAGGTGTCGGATGCGTATTCCGGCGAGGCGGTTCCCTACGCGACGGTCGTCTTCAACGGTACCATGACCGGCGCCTATACGGATTCCACCGGACACTATTCCATCGAGATCGAAGGGAAAAAGGCGAGTTACGAACTCACGGCCCTCCTGGTGGGCTATCACGCCCAGTCTATCTCGGTTCCCGGCGGCGTTGACAAGGAAGTGAACTTCGCGCTGGTCCCCGACGGAAGGGCTTTCGGCGAGAAGGAAGATCTCCGGCTCCTCTCCATCCTGTACAACCTCCAGAACAGCCGCTCCCGGCTGGACCCTGAGAAGCGCGACGCCTGGCAGGCCGGGATCTACAGCAAGGTCGAACTGGCGCTGGCCAACGCGGACAACCTCATCGGCAAGACCCTCTTCCGCAAACGGAACGAACTGATCTCGGACGGGGCCGACACGACCGCTTTCAACGGCTACATCCCGGTCCTGCTGTCCGAGGCGATCCTGCAACGCTACCATTCCCTGGAACCTGCCGTGGACAAGGAGATCTTCGAGGCCAGCCGCGTCTCCGGCCTGGACCAGCAGAATGTCCTGAGGCAGTTCACCGGCTCTTCCACCCTGCGGATGAATTTCTACCGGGACGTCATCCCGGTGTTCAATCTCACCGTCCCTTCCCCGACCAGTCCCGCCGGCCACCTCTTCTACAACTATACCCTGGTGGACAGCCTGTCCACCTCCAACGGCCGGAGGGCCTATTCCGTCACCTTCGTTCCCAAGAAACTGATCACCTCCCCCACCTTCGAAGGAAGGATGGAGATCGATGCGGAGGATTTCGCCCTGCAGTCCGTCCTATGCCGCCTGTCCCCCTCCTCCAACATCAATTGGGTCCGGAACCTGACGGTGAATGAAGAATACGCCCGCCAGGAAGACGGGACCTGGTTCTTCGACAAAGAGCAGTTGTTCCTGGACATTTCGGCCCACCTCAACGACAGATTGAACATCGTCTCCGTACAGGTCAACCGGGACATGCTGTACACCTCGTACCAGCCCGGCCCCTTCCCGGGTGCGGAAGCGATGGCGGGCGGAGACAAGGTGGAAGCCGTCGAGAATCCCGAAAAGGAAGAAGCCTGGTGGGACGAAACCCGGCCCCATGCCCTGACGCAGCGGGAAAAGGACATCTTCACCACGGTGGAGCGTCTCAAGCAGCGCAGTTCCTTCAAGTGGCTTTCCGCCCTCGGGAACATGTTCGCCACCGGCTACCTGGAGAATACGGACATCGGCATCGGCTATGGCCCCTGGGAACGGACCGTCACGTTCAACGGCACGGAAGGCATCCGCCTGCAGGCCGGCGGCCACACCACGAAGGAATTCAGCCGGAAAGTACGCCTGACCGGCTACGGCGCCTACGGTTTCCTGGACAAGTGCTGGAAATGGTCCGGCACCACCGAGTTCATGCTGGGCGACAACCAGAAGCGCACCAACAAACTCACCCTCACCGCCAGGAAGGACTACGAGAGCCTCGGGCGCGGCTCCGGCGTATTCACGGAAAAGAACTTCGTCAACTCCCTGCTGGCGCCGGGCGGATTCGACAAGCAGGGCCTCGTCTTCAGGCTCCAGGCCGAGCACATGTACGAGTTCTCCCCCAACTTCAACTCCACCCTCGCCCTCCAGCACATGCGGATCTATGCCAATCCGGACGCGAACATCCTGTTCACCCGTCCGGACGGGACGACGGCCGAGAGTTTCTCGGTCAACCAGATCCACTGGACGGGCCGTTTCTCCTGGGATGAACGCATCAACCGGGGCGTCTTCGACAAGGCATACATCTTCACCCGCTACCCGATCATCTGCGTCGATCTGCTGGGCGGGGTCAAGGGCATCACGCGGGACGACTGTTCCTTCCTCCGCGGCGAACTGACCTTCGACTGGCGGATTCCCGCCGGGGTCATCGGCTTCGGCCGCCTCCACCTGAACGGCGGCGCCATCCTGGGTTCCGTCCCCTATCCGCTCCTGAAACTTCACGAGGGCAACCAGAGCCAACTGTTCGGCAGCCCCATCGTCAAACTCACGGACCGGTCGGCCTTCTCGATGGCCAACTACTATGAGTATGGTTCGGACCGCTGGGTGACCGGTTTCTACGAGCACAATTTCAACGGCCTCCTCCTCGGCGTCATCCCGCTCGTGCGGAAACTGAATCTGCGGGAAGTCGTCACCTTCCGCGGTGCCTGGGGCACCATTTCAGAGCAGAACCGCTCCCACGCCCCGTTCCTGCTGATGGAAGGCCTCAATTCCCTGGAAACGCCTTACCTCGAGGCAGGCGTGGGCCTGGCGAACATCTTCCGCCTTCTCCGCGTGGACTGCATGTGGAAACTCACCCATCGCAACGGCCATGATTTCGCCGTCCTGATCGGGCTCGACATCGACCTGTAAATCAATAGTAGACCGTATCCGTCGGCGCATACTCCCGCTCGAAGCGGGCGTAGCACATTTCCGTGATGGTCTCGATGCCCACGAAGCCCAGGCCGCCCTCCACGTTGCAAGGAAGGGTCGTGGGCTCCACCAGGAAGTTCATCTCCGTGCCGAAGGTCTCCAGGTTGTTGAGCGCTTTCAGATAATGGTACTGGGTGAAATCCAGGCTCCGGAGCCGGAAGAAGCATTCCCGGCGCACCCGGGACGGCAGTTGCGTCAGGATCGACCAGGCGTCCGGATCGTCAACCATCGACTCGGGAATCAGCAGCCCGTACCGGTAATCGTTCAGATAGACATTCCACGGATACGTCATCACCCGGAGGGTGCATTCCTCACCGGCGATCGGGCTGTCCGAGAAGCAGTTGTACGTGTTCTCGACGGAGAGCAGGGCGGCGAAATCGCTGCCGGACGTCTTGCCGGACCCTTCGCTGATGACCGGGTCGAAACCGGTCTCGATGCTCCCGAGGCTGCTGGAGGCCGCAGTGTACTCCGGGATGACGTTTCCATCCTCGTCGAGATACTCCCAAAAGTCAGAAATGCGCTGGTCCACGCCATACCAGGAATCGCCGGGGATATCCTGGAAACGGACCTTCAACTGAAGGTAGTCCGACGTGTCGTCCAGATAGGTCATCCGGACCGAAGACGTGTCCACGGACGCGATGGCGACCGCTGGCGGGACGATGACCGTGGCCGAAGCGTTGAACGCGTCTTTCGAGGCTTCTATACGCACTTCGTCCCCCGGGCTGAACGCGGCCTGGAATGCGTAGGCCGTATGGTTCCACGCGTTTTCATCGGCCATTTCCACGGCTTCCGCCACCAGTTTCCCATTGACATAGGCCTTCACGCTGGCACCGCGGAGCGGCTCCACCTTGCTCAGGCGGCTGACGGACAGGTGCACCTGATGCGTTTCCTCCAGATTGTCCATCTGGGCGTTCATCACCAGCACCGGGTCCTTGTCCTCGGTGGGAATCAGGATCTCCTCGTAGCATCCGGCCGCGAGGAAAGCAGTCATCAGGATCGGAATCAACTTTCTCATGGCGGCTCAGAATTGATAGGTGTAACTGACGGAAGGAACGATGGGCAGGATGGTGACCCGCTCCATCACGAGGTTCGTCACGGGTTCGGCCTCCGGCGTAGGCCGCTTGGTCTCGTAGTGGAGGAAGACAAGGTTCGGATTCATCTGGTTATACACATTGTACACGCCCAGGGTCCAGATCCTTTCCCCGTGCCGCTTCTTGCGGTGGAAATTCGCCCCCACGTTCAGGTGGTGGCTCGGCGGCAGGCGGTAATTGTTCCGGTGCTCCACGAAATCCGCGGACTGCACCCAGTCGCTGCCCGGGGGCAGGATGGCCGTCTGGCGCACCGGGAGCGTCGTCGTGCCGCCCGTCGCGAAGACGAAGGTGGCGCTCAGGTCGATGCGCGGGGTCACCTGCCAGTTCAGGTTGATGTTGAAGTTGTGCCGGCGGTCATACTTGTAGGGGAAACGCTCCCCCAGGTTGATGGACCCGTCCGGGAACAGCCGGTCAGACTTCGCCAGGGTGTAGGCGATCCAGCCCGTCAGGGGCCCCTCCGTCTTCTGGACGAAGAACTCCAGGCCCATCGCCCGCCCGGTTCCCATCTCCACCTTGGTCTCCCAGCCGGTGTTCGTGGCGATCATCAGCGTCCCGTCCTTATATTCCAGGATGTTGTCCATGGCCTTGTAATACCCCTCGACCGAGAACTCCCATCCCCGGATCCCGTCATAATAGACACCGGCGGAGTACTGGTCCGAGGTGACCGGCTTGATGTCCTTGGTGATGGGCACCCACAGGTCCACGGGCAGGGCGATCTGGGCGGAACTGAGCAGGTGGACATACTGCGCCATCCGGGCGTAGCCGGCCTTCAGGGACCAGCCGCCGCCCCAGGCGTATTTGGCGGAAACCCGCGGCTGGAGGCTCCAGTAACTCTTTCCGTCCGTGTTGAACAGGGACAGATGCAGGCCCGGATTGACCGTCAGGCGGTCCGTCACGGAAAAATCGTCCTCCGCGTACAGGGAGATGTCGTGCCCCCGGTAAGGGGTCGTGTTGCCGTAGGTGGACTTGGTGTCGTTCTTCTCATTTCCCTCCTGCGTAAACGTCACGGCCGTGAGGGTCTGCGGCAGGAAAGTGTGGTGTATATACTCGGCACCGAACTTCACGAGATGGCGCGGTGAAGGCACGTAGTCGAAGTCCAGTTTGCCACTCCAGTCCCGGATGCCCGAGAGATAGTCGATGTCGAAGTCGTACCGGTACTTCGTCCCATCGTAGTTGGTCCCCTGGCTCCACATCCCGCTATTCATCCCCATCCGGTAGCGGTTGAAGGCCACGGTCGTATTGGCGAACAACTGGCTGGAAAACACGTGGTTCCAGCGCAGGGAGACCACGTTGTTCCCCCAGCCCAACCCCAATTTGGAACGGTTGAACCCTTCGGTGTCCGAGTAATAGGATTCGTCCTCATTATACTTCACGTTCATCTGGTCCCGGCCGTTGTAGGAGGCCAGGAAGAAGCGGTCCGAGTCGGACAGGCGCCAGGTGAGTTTGCCGTTCTGGTCATAGAAGAAGTAATTGCCATAGACTTCCTCACCGGCGTCGGTCATCCGTTTGCCGAAGTACCGGATGAGCGGGTCGAAGAAGATCGTGTGAAGACCCCGGGCGCTCAGCGAGTAACTCAGTTTGTCCCGGATGATGGGCCCTTCCAGGTGGAACTTCTCCGTAAGGACGCCCAAGCCGATGGACCCGTGCGTTTCCTTCATGTTGCCGTCGTTGGTGCGGATGTCCACGATGGAGGACACGCGGCCACCGTAGCGGGCGGGGAAAGAGCCCTTGTACAGGGTGACCTTCTTCACGGCCTCCGTCTGGAAAACGGACAGGATGCCCAGCATGTGGTCCACGTTGTAGATGGGGACGCCGTCCAGCAGGATCAGGTTCTCGTCCGGGCCGCCGCCGCGGACGTAAAGGCCCGTGAACCCTTCGTTTCCACCCTGGACGCCCGGCATGAGTTGGATGGCCTTCAGGACATCGGCCTCGCCGAAGATGACCGGGGTGCGCTGGATATGGACCAGCGGGATGTCGATGGCGCCGAGATAGGTGGACTGGATGCCGGCGTCCTTCTGGGCCACCACCGTGGCCTCCCGGATCTGGGCGGAGGGATTCAGGACGATGTTGACGGTCGTGTCCCGCTGCAGGTCCAGTTCCATCCCCACGCTTTCATACCCGACATAACTGTACTGCAGCGTCACCTTCCCGCGCGGGATGGTCAGGGTGTAGTAGCCGTACGCGTTCGTAACGGCCCCGGTGGGCGTTTTCCGGGCCGATTCTTCCACCAGGACACCGGCCCCGATCAGGGTCTCGCCGGAGGTCCCGTCCGTGATGTATCCGCTTACGGTGGCGGTGCCGCGGGGTTGCGCCGCGGCCGTGAAGGCGGCCAGGACGGCCGCCGCAATCAGGCAGATCCTTCTTCTCATGTCGTTGAAATCCGGGAATCCCGGAATCTTGCATCAGCCCTGGATATCCACGCCTCCGGTGTCGTAGTCGGAGGCATCGGCAATCAGGTGTTTCTGCATGCTCTTGCGGGCCCACTTGATCATCTGGAAGCAGAGCATGAGGATCGCGATGGTGATGGCGCCGCTCAACTGGGGCGTCACGGCCGACATCATCGCGATCGAATCGTAGATCCCGTGGCCCAGGACCGGATACAGCCACATCTTGAGGCCGGCGCCCGGGGCGCGGTAGCGGTCGAAATGGTAGAGCGAATAGTAATAGCCCATCAGGACGGCGAAACCGAAGTGGCCCGGGATGGCCGTCAGCGAACGGCCGATGCCGGTGGTCACCCAGTCGGTGCCGGCGGCGAACAGGTACTCCACGTTCTCGAAGGCCGCGAAGCCCAGGCCCACGCTCACGGCATAGACGATGCCGTCCATCCGCTCGTCGAAGTACGGGTTCTTCCGGAGGAACAGCCACAGGCAGAAGAGTTTGGCCGTCTCCTCCGGGATAGCCGCCCCGAAGAAAGCCTGGCGGACCGCATCCCCCAGGGAGTTGATCTCCTCCGGGAAAAGTCCCAGGCGCATGGACGGAATCGAAATGAAGAACGAGCAGAACACGGAAAGGCAGCCGAAGCCGAAGCCTTTCGCGACCATCTTGACGGGTTCCCGCTGCATCTTGTCCTGCTGATAGGTGTAGTAGAGCAGGATCAGGGCCGGCAGCACGGCGAGGGCGATCACATTAATCATAGTCTGTCACTGTCAATACGTTACCGTCCACCCGGAAGTGCACGTCGCGACCGGCGAACGGCATGCCGTACACCCGGCCGGGGTCATCCTGGTAGGCAGGACGGGGGTCCAGGGCCAGCAGGGCCGTCAGGGCCTCCCGCTCTTCGGGAGAGAGGTCCAGGCCCTCCGGCAGACGGACCTGGAGTTTCGGTTCGGGTGCGCTGGAAGCGAAGCCGCTGCGCGCCTGGGGAAAACTGTCGGCATAGGTCACGTAGGGCTTGATGTCGTAGATGGGGGTTCCGTCCATCAGGTCGGCACCCCGCACGAGGAGGTCCATCCCGTCGATCCCGGCCAGTTCCACGCAGGAAAGCCCGAGCGGATTGGGCCGGTAAGGCGACCGGGAGGCCCATACGCCCACGGCCTCGTTCCCGCCCAGCCGGGGCGGACGGACGGTAGGCTGCCACTCCCCCTTCGCGGGCCGGTTCGCGGAGAAGCCCCAGATGAGCCAGATGCGGTCGAAGCCGTCCAGCCCCCGGAGGGCGTCCCGGTTCCGGAAGGCCGGCTCGAACACGATCCGCCCCTGCAGGGACGGAACCAGGCCGCTTTGGCGCGGGATTCCGAACTTGGAGCCGAGGGCTCCGCGATACAGGGCGACCGGCTGGAGTTCCATCGGGAAATACTATTTGATTTTCAATCTCTTACGCTCCGAGAAGGAACCGAACACGAGGAAGGTGTCGTCCCCGGGGACCGTCTGGATGGTCACCCGCGTGGAACGTTTCCGGAGTTTGTAGGAAACCGGGGAAATCGCGCCGGTGTCCGGATTCCACTGGAAGGGCTGGCGCCCCCGGACGCGGAAACGGAGTTTCACCGGACCGGTATGCCTGCCCAGATTGGAAATGCGGTAGATGTCCAGGTCGGGAAGATGACGGTGCTGGAAGAAGAGGCTGTCGGTCTTCGTCCTCACGTCGGGCTTCACGCCGGCCGCCTTGAGGATGGACTTCACGGTCCTTCCGGACATGACGTTCCCGGACAGCCACACCTTCTCCACGGTGCGCTGGAAGACGGCTTCGTCCTGCTTGTCCAGGCACACCGACGGCTTCACGCCGCCGATGAAGGCCTCGTGGGCGGCGAGATCCGCCACCTTGTTCAGGATGCCCAGCGACATCCGCCCGTCCTGGAGGTACAGCATCCGGGCGTTCAGGCCGCCGTCCGTATAGAGGCGTCCCGCCTTCACATGGAGACTGTCCATGAGCACGGCGGTCCCCACCGTCTCGCAGGTATAGCCGAACGGCAGGGCGGGATCCTGGAACAGGACGTCCCCCGTTTCCCCCTGGTACACCAGGACATCGGCCACCGGAACCCCTTGCCCCAGCAGGTACAGGACGCGGCCGTCGGCGACGGAATCCGGCACGGCCTTGAAACCTTCCTCAAGGCTCGCAAGGGCCTTCTCGGAAGCGGCGATGTCGATGTAGTCGAACCGGTTGCGGGCGCAACCGGCCGCGAGAAGGAGCGTCAGGACGCCCAGGATGAGTCTGTCAGTCATCTTCTCATCGGTTAACCATACAAAATTAACGATTTTCCCCCGATATCTCCGAGATTTTGCGTATTTTTGTATATTCAATGAATCCATAAACCTACCTGTCAATGAAAAGAATCGTATTAGTCCGCCACGGCGAGAGCGTCTGGAACAAGGAAAACCGTTTCACCGGCTGGACCGACGTGGACCTGAGCCCCAAGGGCATGGAAGAGGCCGTCGAGGCCGGCAA
>JAEEGK010009989.1_pt1 | contig 21974 bp, 22 predicted proteins | sample 8958771 | NCBI WGS metagenome assembly JAEEGK01 (sample SAMN16246547, study PRJNA631951) | gut metagenome | biome: gut microbiome; feature: rumen; material: SC-attached | host: Bos | place: Iran: Karaj | collected 2018-10 | reverse complement strand
CATTCTGCTTCAAACTGTCATTGTATTGCGCGTCAAACTCAAACTGGCCGTGTGGGCAGTCCGGCATGAATTTGTCGATGTTGTGCACCTGTTCCTTGTCCATTCCCGAAAACGGCATCACCACCATGTCCCAAACCATCTCGCGCGGCATTCGGCAGGAACTCATCAACACAACGCTGATTGATAGAATTATAAGAACAACTTTTCTCATGCAAATATGCTTTTAAGCCCGCTATTCCTCATAACGCCCTCCACTAAAACCACACCTTATAAGAAAACGACGGTATAATCGGGAAGAAACTCCGCTGCCAGAGCTGTTGCGGATCGTCGGGGAACTGGTTCCAATACAGCGGGTCTCCTTTTGGGTCGCCGTAGTAGTAATAGTACGGATTCTGCCTGCAATACACGTTGTAGATAGAGAACGTCCATTCGGCCTTGCGACCTTTCTCGTTCTTGGTCTTGAACTTGGCAGCCAAGTCAAGGCGGTGGTAGTCGCGCATCCTGGCACTATTGCGCTCACCGTAGATGTTGACTTGCTCAAAATCCACATCGCCTTCGGGCGTGATGACAGGCGTATTCTGCACCCCGATGACGGGCGTGTAAGGCAGTCCCGTCTGATAAGTCCACAAAGCACTCAGCGACCAACGCTCCGTCAGCTGATAATTCACGTGGATATTGACGGAATGCGGTCGATCATATTCGTAAACGTATTCCTTGCCGTTGTTGATGTGGTCAAACTGTCTCGTGGTATGCGACCAAGTATAGCCCACATAGCCATCCAAGCGGTTGAAGTTGAATCGCGTCATCATCTCAACGCCATACGACTTGCCCTTTCCTCCAGCCTCTACCTTGCTGCGCCAGTCGGAGTCGCCGAGGAGGGTGCTGTAGCCTTCACGGTAGGTGGCCAAGTCACGGAGCAGTTTGTAGTAGGCGTCGATTTCCACGCTGATATGGTCTTGCCAAAATCCTCGTTGCCAGCCTACCGAGGCTTGGTCGGAGGTGGCGGGCTTGATGCGCGCATCGGCAGGAATCCAAACCTCGTTGTTCATGATGGAGCCAGGCGTCATCATCAGATGAGCGTTCTGGGTGACGCGCATAGCAGTCATATTGAGGGTGCTCTGCCCGATGTTGAAGCTGAGGTTCAGCCTCGGCTCCCAAGCGAAATGATGATAACCCTTATTCAAGAAACTATTCGCCCTCAGTCCGATGGAACCATTGAACCAAGTGCCAAACTTCAGTTTGTTGTCCAAATAAAGCGAGTTGTCAAACACGTTTGAAATGTCAGGAAGACTGGTCTCTGAGAAGCTGCTGGAGAAATGGCTGGGGCGATAGTTGAGGTAGGAGCTTTGCAGGCCGTATTCCAAGGTGTACGCATTGCTGACAAAGAGTTTCCAATCGGAGCGGAGCGAGACATCGCTGACACGCGATGAGGTCTTGACGAAGAAATCAGTCGTATCAACGCTGTTTCTAAGATAGGCCTTCATATTGTTCTTGAGACGGTATTGCGTGAAAGACAGTGTATTGGCCATGAACATTCGTGAGCTGACCGCGCTGTTCCATTGTCCCGAGACAAGGAGATTACCCCATATGTTGCTGATGCTGTTGCGCTCGATGTCGCCGTTCTCCTTCTTGTTCTTCCAGATGCGCATATAATCATCGCCCTCATAAATGTTGAAGGCAAAGCTGTTTTTGGCATCAGGCGCCCAAGTGTATTTGGCGTTGATGTCGTGGAAGCCGTAGATGATATTGTAGTCTTGTCCACCTCCCCCTTGGCTGATTTGGCTTGCAATGTAGAGAAGTGCCTCTGTGAGTGTCTTGCGGCCTGTGACGATGAAGCTCGAGTTTTTCAGTCCACCGGGACCTTCCACGGCAAAGGCCAAGTCGGTGAGGCCTGCGCTGAGCGAGCCTTTAAGCTTGGTGGGGTCGCCTTTCTTGGCGGTGAGGTCGACAATGGAGGACAGCTTGCCGCCATAACGGGCGGGGAAGCCGCCTTTATAGATGTCCATCGTGTTGATCATCTCGGAGTTGAACACCGACATAAAACCGCCCAAGTGGTTGACATAAATGAGCGGTACATTGTCGAGCATATAGAGGTTCTCGCCTGGATTGCCGCCACGCACAATCATCAGGCTGGAGGCTTCGGTAGCCGCCTCGATGCCGGGCAACTGCTGTGCCGCCTTGATGATATCGGGCCGGCTGCCAATGGTAGGCAGTTGGTCAATGCTTTTTGCATTAAGGGTTAGTGTGTTGAAGCTTGTTCTTCGCTCTATGCGGGTGGCACTCACTTCAACGGATTGCAAAGTCTCAGTCAAAGGCTTCAAACGGATTTGCAAAGGCTGGTCAGTATGATCCACCTTGAGACAGGTTTCTTCATAGCCAATGCACGAGATGCAAAGTGTGGCAGGCAGCTCCACGGCGAGATTGAAATAGCCTTTTTGGTCGGTGGCCACACCTTTGGAATGGTCTTGAAGAAAGACATTGGCACCGATGATGCGCTCACCATCTTGGGCATCACTGACAAAACCGGAAATATGAATTTGTTGGGCTTGGGCAAAGAAAGAAATGAAAATGCAGATTAGGAAAATGGTCTTCTTCATGGCGCATCAGTTTTTTGGATTGATGAATACCGTGTCGCAAGTCATAGGGGCGATGGCGGCAAACACACCATTGCCATTCTCCACGTTGCTGTAAAGGTTAAGTGGTGTGATGACCCCGAGGAAAAGGTTGGTGTAGGCATCAGGCTCCTCGTAAGCATCTTGACTCTTCAAGTAATGGTAAGCCGACTCGGAGAGGCCGTGCATCCTGACCACCACATAGCCCGAACGCACAGCGGTGCCAGAATGGTCTCCTCCCCAACCGTGGTTGCCAAACGTGCTGTTCACCTTAAGTGTATAATCCGTTTCGGTGATGATTTCATTGCTGAACAGAAGTCGGTCGGAGCCTTCGTTGAGCAACACTGGGTCATCGGTATTGATGGATGAGGTTATAGTGCCTTTGGAGAAGGAATAGCCTGATTCATAGTCGTTTCGGAATAGCGCATCCATATTCATTTGATAGTATTCCTTTTTGTTTGGGTCAGTATTGAAGGTGACCAAGAAAGCAGGGCAAGGGTTGTCTTCTTCATCCACAGTGGCATTCTCCATGATTTCCACATGGGTCACCACAGGTTTCTCGGGCATCTCGGTTTGGGCAAAAAGGGTGTCGTAGCCAGGAATGACCACCTTGCAGGCATATTCGTGCAAGGCCTCGGCGGTGGTTTCACCAACATAAAGGCCATCGCCCTCGTGTTGTAGCCTCTCGGCGAACTGCCCATCCACATAAAGCAGCACTTCGGCATCGGTGCAAGGCGCAGGATGCACCGAGTCGAGACATCGGGCGAAAGAGACCTGTGCCCACACGGGCTGGCCTTCTTGTAGCACGGCGTTCAGAGTAGGTTGAGGGTCAAAATCAGGTCGCTCGTAGTCGCTGACCTGCTTGCGGCAGCCGCTGAGGGCAAGCGCAGCAAAAAGGAATAGAATGATTGGTTTGTTCATATTAAAATGTTGATTTTATTGTCTGTAGGGCTGTCGTACCACGGTTGTAGGGCTGTCGTACCACGGCAGCCGCTGAAAACGTTTTTTATCAGCGGCTGCCACGATGTGACAGCCCTACAACTGGTTATTGTTGCCATTTCTTCGGCCCAGGGAAACGAACGTTGAAACCCCAGCGGTGGATGGCCTTGGCCTTCGTTTCGCCAGTTTTGGGTTTGTATTCCTTATTTAAGTTGTCGAATGCCAATTCATAAAAGATGCCGAAATACTTTGACGGATTGATGGCTAAGCCAACGCTACCGCCGTAAAGAAAATCGTTGCGGACAGGGTCGGTAAAAGGACCGTCGTAATCAGGTTTATACTGCTCCGTTACGGTTCTCATGCCCAATTCGCCACGACAATACACGTCGACAAAATAAAAGTTGGGCAGCAAAAGTGTCAGAGGATGCAGTTCCGTATGGATGCCGTAATGATAGTAACGTTCGATTTGTTTCCCATCAAAAACAACAGGGTCGTAAATGGTATCCATGCCTTGAATGCTATATCCACCACCAATCATCATCAAACTTTCATGTGTGCCGAAACTGCCGAAGGCTCCCACCACGCACCAATCGGTAATGCCATAGCCTACGCCAACGCGGAAGTCAGGATAGTCAGACAAAGGGTATTTCTGCATCATACGCGAATAACTCACATCAATTTTGAAATTGCCTTTGTTGAAAGGCTTCAACGAGGTGAATGGGAGGTTGGTTTGCGCGAAAGCCATGCTGCACGACAACATGAAAGCCAAAATGAAAACGCTTTTTCTCATGATAATGCGGTTTGTTTTATAGTGGTTGGATAACGATGGTGTTTCGGTTTTATTGCTGGTTTTGCCATTTCTTAGGTCCGCCAAAACGGATGTTGAGACCCAAACGTTGGTACAAATGATGTCTGAGAGAAGAGGAAGCCACCACATGATGATCAGTAAGCGTGTTGTATGTCCTTTCATAGAAAAAGCCAAAATACTTGGAGGGATTGATGGCCACGCCCCAGCCTCCAGCAAGATAAGGTATAGCGGAGTTTTTCAAATCCCCCGTCTCAGTTATATGGGATTCATCGTAGCCAGTTTCGCTTACGACACTGCAAAAATAATGGTGCAAACCAGCACGAACCAAGGCATAAACATCCAAGAAGTAGAAATTCGGCAGCAGCAGAGCGACAGGGTGCAATTCCGTGTGAGCACCGTATGCAAGATAGTTGCTGTGGTATTCAAGCCAATATACATCAATAGGCTCGCCATTCTCATCTCTTCCAGTAAGTCCTAACGCACGATAGGACATAAAGTCCCTACCGAAATCAGCATAAAAGCCCGCCACACACCAATTGGTAAAACCATACCCGGCGCTGAGGCATATTTTGGGTGCCTCGTTATGCAGACCGCTTTCCGGCTGCTTTTCATAGCCGAGATGAAGTACTATTTTGTCTTTATTGATAGGCTTCAAGGAAGTGAATGGGAGGTTGGTTTGCGTGAAAGCCGTGCAGGACAATAGCAGCAAGGCCAGCAGATAAATGCTTTTTCTCATGACCGTTGATTAGGGTTTTGTTGGTTGATAATAATTGGTGTAATAACGGCAGGCTTGGGGTTTTATTACATTCCCGCTATGCCCATCTGGATGAACACAATATCGCTCTTGTCGGCTCCTAAGCCTTTGTTCCGCTGTTATGGCATCATTGGAGATTATTTTTCGGAACGCACTGCCCTGACAGAGAAACCACAACTGCGGCTATAAAAGTCGCTGGTATAGGGGCCATTCGTATTGACGATGAAATAATTCGCATAGACCGGGTCGTCAGCACAAAGCGAGTTCGACCAATAATAGCCGCATTCCCCAAGTTCAGTAAGACCTCGTATGTCGAAATAGCCACCGGCGGGCAGAAAGAGGCTCTGTCCATTCCCATGGAAGACCAGCCCCCACACCTCGTTTTGTTTTACCCATTCGTAGGTCGTGTTGTTGATCAGCTCTTCCCATTGCTCCAAATCGGGCGTACGCCAGTCGCTTCCCCAGTTTACGGTGGCCGCATCATCATCGGGCTGTAATACAGTCAGTTCGTCGGTGAAGCCATTGTAGCCGAAGGTCGCCACGTTGCAGTATTTGGTAAAGGTTCCAAACAGCCCCTTGCAATAACGGTAAGTATTCCAATAATAGTGGTCTTTGGGGCTGGTTTCGGCCCAAGCGAAGTAGTCGCCATAGCCTTCAGGCGTGTCTGCCCCCACATTGCAGGTAGCCCATAATGTGCCGCTTGGCAGCCCGAGGTCGACACACTCCATAACCATCGTAGTGTCACCTCCATTATTACCTCCTCCGTTATCTCCCCCGTTGTTGTCGCCGCCATTGTTCGGCTCATCGGGTTTCGTGCAGCCTGCGGCAAAAATCATCATCAGCGCAACCAGTGCGTAAATTCTTGTCGTTTTCATTGTTCTATAGGTTTTTATTAGTCTTATTAAGTCCTATTTGTCCCATCCTCTGTGCGCTGGCCTGTCCCCCTTTCAGAGGCGGTGCCGCGCAGCGGCTGGGGAGCCTTTCGTTAGCACGATAGCACGTAAGTACAAATAACGAAATCCCCTAACCACACTCAAAACCGATGCTCATATCCCAACGAAAGAAGGATACCTATGAAACCATCATTCCAAAAAGAGAATTTGCCTTCTTTGGTCCTCCCTGTATAACAACCTTGTTGTTGCACACCTATGCGGAGATGGTCCTTTTCCGACAGCCGTATGCGTCCGCCCACTTCCATCTCAGGACCAATAGCAAAATCAATCGTCTCGTTGGCATCATACCGTGTGTTCGTCGCCCGTTCCACAAATAGTCCCGCGTTAGCATAAAACCATTTGTGCGTGAACTCGGCGCGTACAGGAATGCGGATGAAATGCCGTAGTCCTTCCCTGTGATCGCCCGGGAACAGATAACCGCCATCGGTAAAGCCCCATCGGTAATTATACTCGACGCCAGCCAGCAACGACCAATGCTTGTTGAAACTGACTTTGGCATCCACGCCCCCATTCACGTGGTAGACTTCACGCAATGAAGTTGAAGCAGTACCATCTAATGTATAACCTATCTTGGCATAAGGAATAATCGACCAATCTTTTGAATTTTGTGCCTTTGCCGAAAAGCAGCAAAGCAAAGCGATGGCCATTGTGGCCAGAATCCGCTTGTTGAAACTAATTGTTCTCATAACTCATTTGTTTTTAGTTACAAATTCTTTTTGCCACAATAATTGAGCCAAACATGCATTTCTTTGGCAGCCTTTATCTTATCCTAAACCCATAATTAAACTCCACGCCAACATAGCTAAACCTCTGGCTTAAAGTTCCATAATGCGTATCAGGTTCGCAACCTTTCCAGATTTCGCCTACGCCTATTTCCCTAAACGAGTAATCGTACAAGAGATTGAAACGAAGCATGTTGCCTTTGCGCGTCGGTCTCTCCAAGCCGATTTTAGCGAAGCATGACACGGAAATAGGATTGTCCAACACGAGATAGTCGATGATATACCCGTCAGGAAGACAAATCCCGTTTTCATCAAGGCCATACATCATGGTATACTCGTATGTGGACTTATAGGGTTTGTACAGCCTGCCTCCAAGTTCGCCGACCAGCAAAAAGCCGTGTTTTGTCTTGACGGCAGGGAAAGCCTTCTCAATGGAGAAAGGAAGGCAAACCATCGGGGTATATAACGTATAGATATCCTTCACCTCGGAATCTCCCGTGTTGTCGAAAACAGAAGGCTGAAACTGTGCAGCAACGCCCACATTAACGCCAAAGTGATAAGGCAGTCTGTGATAATAGGATACTTCAAGTCCACCGCCAATAAATGGGTATGAATTTACAGCGGCTTCCATGTCCGACGACTTGACCTCTTGCGTCAGGAATGCGTTGATGCCGATTTTAATCATTGACTTTGGTAACAACTCTTGTTCTTGTTCCTGTCCGAAAGCATTGGCTCCGAAAGCCATTAGGAGCGCAAGCAGTGTCAAAATTCTTCTTGTTTTCATATTGATATTAGTCCTATTAGTCCTATAAGTCCCATTTCGTAAGCACGTAAGCACGTAAGTACGCATAACGAAAACCATCTTTTATCCCTACAGCCTAAACATCACCGTCCCTACAATAGGCTTGTTGATGCGCAGAGGATATCCCAAATACTGTGCCGTATAGTCCTTGTCGAAATGGTTCAGCAGGCCATAACTTGACGAGATCTTGAAGATGATGTCGTTGTATTGGATTCCGATACCGAAATTCCACGAGAGGCCAATCCAATGCCACAGGGGCTTGCCAGTGTCTTCGAGCGGACTGCCAAACAGATAGCTGCCGCTTCCAGATACGATTCCAGAGGCATTCGTCTTGCGGAAAAGCACCAAATCGAGGCTCGGTCCCGTGAAAAGCTGCAGCTCGGTGTGGTCGCCAAGTCTGTCGTGGTATTGCAGCATGACGGGAAGCATACCCGCAAGGTCGTGGGCTTTCACTTCGAGGGTCTGCCCCTCTTCCTCAAACTTGGCATAAGGATGGCAGTATTCCAAGCGAACGCCCGTCACGAGGCCGAGCGGCGTTGCACCCAGCATGTACTCGCGGTCGTATTCCACACCATAGGCGGGTGTCATTTTGCCTTGTTCCGATGCGAGGTACGATATGGTTACACCGTTACACTGCATCGTCTTGCCCATCATGCATACGCCGAGTGTGTTGTTAACTTTCTTGCCGCTGACTGGCTCGTTTTTGGTTCCTTGCTGGGCAAACATCGTGGTGCTCAGCAAGATTGCAAACAATAATAATCCTTTGGTTCTCATAATGATATAAGTTTGGTTGACGTAATAATAATGCTTCTCATTTCCCATACTTCTTCATCAAATCCTCCATTTGCTTTCGGTAGGTACTTTCCTCCAGCGGGTCGCTTTCGCGCATAGCCGTTGACACAAAAGCCAGATTGTTGGATTCGCTGTCGACGATGATGATGCCACTGTGAACCATATCCTTGTAGGGTACAGTGTAGTAAGACCCCATGGTAAGGATGCCGATCAGCACCCCTTTGCCAATCTGTCCGGCGTAATTGCCGCCCGTGCGGGTGAAGCCCCAGTTGTAGGCCACCAGTCCAAAGCGTTCGTTCCGTGCTTCAAGGATGGAATCGATGGTAGGCGGAATCGGGATGTCTTTCACCCGAATATTCTTCTCGATGAAATTCATCAACATATAGATTTCGTACTGCACCTCATTGTTGACGAGGCTGTCTTCGATGACAATTGTCCCAGCAACGGGAAGCGTCCTGTCTTTAGCCAGAGCCGTCTCAAACAGTCCTTGGGCAATATCGGTAAGCGAGTCGTTGTAGGTAATATTGTTTCCTTTCTCTATGATGCCGACTTGATTAAACGGTTTGAATTGCTGCATTTGTCGAATGTCGGCACGAGTCAAGGAGGAGACAAAACCTCTGTTGGCAGTGCAAGAAGCAAAGAATCCTCCAAAGAGGAATGATGCAACGATGATTAAAAAAGTCTTTTTCATTAGCGTTTGGTTTTCATTGGCAAAAGTAAGCAAAATCATATCTAAAGCCCTACAATTATATCAGCAAACTGACTCCATCCCCAGGCGGATTTATAGGCGTCCACACTTGTTGATGGCACCTTGATTTCTTGCAAAGGACAGCCTAAAAACGGGTTGTCACTGGCCTGGGGAGGATAATTGGTTACGGGTGGCGTGGTCGCATGGCAGGTCACTGACGTCAAGGACGTGCAGTCCCTGAAAGCATAATCCGTCAATTCCTCCAGAGTTTCAGGTAGTTCAATCGATTGCAGATTGGTGCAATTGCCGAAAGAAGTCTTGTTGATATGTTTCATAGCCGGCATCTTGATTTCTTTCATGTTTTCACAAGAAGTAAACGCCCCAGAAGCCAAAGAATACACCGAAGGCATCTCGACCGATGTCAGGTTCTTGCAAAAGGCGAACGCCATAAGGCCAATGGTCTCAACGGAATTGGGAACGTTGATAGAAGCCAAGCTCTCGCAACCTTGGAATGTATAGTTATAAATCGTTTTCATTCCTTCAGGAAGGGTGATGGAAGTGAGTTTCTTGCATCCATAAAAAGCAGCATCGTCGATTTCCTCGATATGGGAAGGCATCTTAACTATCACTAACTCAATACATTCCGCAAATGCGCCGCCATAAATATATTTGTTGACCGTTTCTGGAATTTCGACGGATGTCAGACCTTCGCAAGCATTGAACGCACCTCCACTAATGCCTACAACACGATAGGTTTGTCCGAAATGCGTAAACTCTTCAGGAATAACGACATCCCCTTCATATTTCCAGTCTGATTCATCTTCGAAATAAAACATGTTGGCGTATGTCACCTCGGCTTCCGTTGCCGAAATGATACGGAAATACATTCTTGTTGCGTCTTCGAAAGTAGCTTCCACAATAATACGCCCGTTGTTGGTCACTTCCTTAGTGGAAACGATTTTGAGGGTTTTATTCTCGTTTTGTTTTACACATCCTGTAACGACCAAGGCAAGCAATAGAAGCATAATACCCGTTATTGTTCTCATCTTTTTCATATTCAATGTTTTATGTGGTTAAAATCCAGTGATAATGTCGGCATAGCGCGACCAAACATAGTCGTTCTTGTAAGCTTCAACACTTTGCATGGGCACATAGATGGTTTCGAGCGAGTCGCTTAAAAACAAAGGACCTTCATAAATGATTCCATACGGAGATTTTGCTGGTGGTGTCATGGGGCGACAAGTCAAGGACTTCAGTGCGGAGTGCAAGAACACGTCCATACCGATGGATTCAACTGATTCTGGAATCTCGAAGGTGGTAAGGGAAGGACATTCGCCAAAAGCCCAGTCGCCTATCCACACGATTGTATTGGGCAGTTTCACGGTGCTCAGGTGTTCGCAACCTGCAAAGCAACTGTGCATGATTTCCGTCATTGAATTAGGCACTTCTACAGAAGTCAGACCTGTTCTGTCGAAGGCTGCATAGCCAATGTAAGTCAAAGAGTTGGGAAGATTGATGGAAACCAATTCGTCGCAGCTGTAAAATGCCTGGTCACCGATACGGGTGATAGTATTGGGCAATTCCACTTCGGTCACAAAACTGGCATAATAGAGACTATGCCCATCAAAGAAATAGCCAAAGGCATGGTCGCCAATGCCCACAACGGTGTAGTCTTTCCCAGAATGGGAAAACTTTTCGGGAATGGTTACTTTGCCCCGATAGATCCACCCCGCCGATTCATGCTCATAGTCGTAGAAGTCGTAGTAACTGACCACCTCGGCAGTGGTTTCGTCGAGCAGCCGGAAATACATTCTTGTGCTGTCGGAGTACAAGGCCTCGACAATCGTCCCATCGGCATTTTCGACTTCCGTCGTGGAAACGAGCAAGATGACTACTGGCTCTTCTGGCTTCTTTTTGTCGCATCCTGAAAATGCAGTCAGGAGCAACAAAACGAATACAAATAGGTTTATTTTCTTCAAGATTTTCATGGTTTTATAACTTTATGATTTTATTCAAAAATAGGTTTCCGTCGTTCATTGTGACCCGAATCGAGTAGATGCCCGCAGGCAAACCACTTACATTGATTTCGTTGCTGCCTTGAACAGTCTTCACCATCTGCCCAAGCCCATTATAAACCTGGACTTCGGCAGCCTCAACACCATCTATCGTCACTATTTCCATAGCAGGATTAGGATAAACAGAAATCACTTTTTCATTGATTTCTTCGACTGAAGTGATAACACATGCATCGTATTCCGGATTTTGCCAAATGAGTTCCCCGTCTTGATGGAAGCAAAGGGCTCTATAGTAACCTCCACAGAAATAATAGGAACCACAATAGAGCAATCCAAAGTCACTGCCTATACCTTCTATCCATGTTTCCATAGCGTAGGGCTCTCCAATAAAGTCATATTCCAATCCGAACCAAAACTTTTTCCGGTCAACCCCACCGATTTGCTCTATGCTTATAGAATCAAGAATGAAATAATCTCCATAGCCACAGACCAAAGAATCGCCCACATTGGCAGTGAAGTCATAGAGCAGTATTTCAGAATTACCATTATAGGTTTCCCATACCTTGCCGTCTTCTTCCCTAAGCAAGGCGGCCAATGTTGGCGTGCCCACATCGTTAACAGTTTGCATGACTTTTGTATATCGGACTCCTCCGATGAGCGTGTCGTCTGCTATCCGATGAACTAATGTATTGTAACCTCTTAAGGTTTGAGAACTACACACTTGGGCATCAAGCGTATACCATTCGTTGCCCTCTTGGATCATAGGCACATACTCTTGCGCTTGTGTATTAATCCCTCCCGTCATCAGCAGGAGCGCAAGCAGGGTGTAAATTCTTGTTGCTTTCATCGTATTATGTGTTTTTATGTTGCTTCTTTGCTGTAGCTTCGCGTCACTGCGAGGCACAAAGCAGTCCATTTATCGTTGAATTGCGGTTTCGTGGATTTCTGTATGAACAACATTACCAAAATTGGAGGACAAGTAGATTTTCAGCCAACCCAAACGCGATTGACCATCACGGGTGAGTTTAAACCCAATGTATGTCATGGTGTTTGTCTCATAATTGTCGCAACTGAAATCATAGGTCTGGGTTGAATTATAGATTGTATCGCTGCTTGTGATAGGTTCCAAAGCAATGTCAATGTTTTCACGAAAAAGTACGACATGCTCTGACAAGAAGTTGTCAGTCGTGCTTAATGCACCGCCTTCTGCATTGGCAGTCGCCACGAAAGCATTAGTCAAGATAACTTCATCATCGTCTTCTTCTTTTTCACAAGTGGAATAGTGAAGTAGATGACTGACAATAGTAAGCCCTTCGTCATCTGTAATGAAGGTGTCCTGATGGATATAACTCTCGTTTTCAACGGTCTCTCCAAAAAGCGCAATGCTCTCGTTTAAGCAGTACAAATTGAGAATTTGTGCGTCAAATGTTTGACCTTCATAACTGGGTTCAAAACGGGATTCCACTTTTAAGTCATCGATTCCGTCTTGGTCTAAATCCATCGACAAGGTTCCTACCATATGGAGAATGGTATCATAGATTACCACATCCATCCCTTCATAATCGCCAAAGGTAATTTTATTGGCTACAGGCTCTTCGCCTTGGCCGTTTCCGTTAGTTTCTTTCTCGCACGACGGTATGATACAAACTGCTGCCAGTGCCAATGCGAATAATAATGTCTTTTTCATCGTATTAAAGTTTTAAGTTTGTTTTTAGTCAACTGTCCACAAAGGTAGAGCAAAAACCATTCGAAAATCATTTTGTCAAGCCCTCGTCGGGTCTTGTCACTATGATTTTTTCAACTCATCATCGGTTTTCAACATATTAAATAAAACCGACACCTGGTTTTGTCCCTATGATTTTTGTTGGAAACAGGGCCAAACAACCACATTTTTAAATTGGGAAGTAAACGCCGATGCTGTAAAGCAACATGATTTTGGTTTTTAAGTAGTCGGGGTTAAGTGCAGGTCCTTCGTTTACCCTATAGCCCATTCCGATTTGGAACTGGAACACCTTTGGTGCACGGAAGGTATAGACCGGGCCAACCACAGATTGGGTATGCGCGTCACCAAACCCCTGGTGCCAATAGGTCAAAGAAAGCATTGAACTGTTGATGAAGGGCTTGAAATGGTAGTTGACGGCCGCACCACAACTGAACAAACCCGCGCCAGCCTGAACACTGATATGGTTGCTGAACAGGTACTCTAAATCGGCACCGACAAGACCGCCGCCACCTTGAAGGAAGCCTGCCGAGATAGACATTTTCTTTTCACTGGGAACACGTTGCGCCATCAATTGAACTGAAAACAGGGCAACCAAAACGATTAAAACAATTTTTTTCATACGGATAATTTTTTATGGTTAATACTTGATTTCTTAATCTGCCAATAGCCTTATGTAAGGCTTCCATACCTCATTGTTTAGGATGTTTTCTGTTTATCATCTTCCAACCATATAAATTTCCAACCTCGAAATGGTGCGAGGGTTGAAGGAAGCATCGAACAATGTGGTACTGTCGATGTAGAGCCGTTCCAGTCGGCGGCATCCGCTCATGTTGGGAATGACAAGCAGACCACCACTGCCGGCCACATTCAGCTCCACCAATTCGGAGAGTTGTGCCAAGCCGGCTGGCAACTCCTGTAGCAGGTTGCTTCCTATATAGAGGAACTCCAGCGATTCCAAATGCCCGATGTTATTGGGCAGATGATGGAGCGCGTTGTGCGTGATGGAGAGATATTCCAGATTCTTCAATTCGCAAAGCTCCTCGGGTAGCGTTTGGAGGTCATTGTAATCCATCTCTAAGTGTTTTAGGTTTTTGAGTTGGCCTATCTCGGGCGGCAGCGCCTTGATGTCGTTATGCTTAAAGGAGATGTATTCCAACTCGGTGAGTTCGCCGATGACGGGCGGAATGTAAGTGAGACGGTTGGAACTGACCACCAGTTTCTTCAGGTGTTTCAGTTGTCCTATCTCCTCGGGCAGCGAGTCGAGACCGTTGCGGAAGAGGTAAAGCGTCTCGGCATTGGGATTGGCGTTGATTTTCTCCACCAGGCGTTTGGCACTGCGGTAGGTGATACGGATCTTCTTCTTGCCCTGTGCTTGGGCGTTGCCGCCGACGAGAAGAAGGGATGCAAGGATAAGGATTATGGATGTCTTTTTCATATCTGTTTAAAAATTATACATAAATAATGCTTGTCAAGAGGATTTTCAAAGGTGCTTCCCGTTTTGTCCCTATGATTTTTGGGTTGTCAGATATTATGAGATTGAATATCAATATTATGAAAAATAGACGCAAAAAATTTTGTCCCTATGAAAAATGATGTTTCAGCGTTTCACCACTACCCTTGCAGCGTGTTTTATCCCTTCCGCATCGGTAATCCGCAGCAAATAAACGCCTTCCGCCAAACCAGCCACACTGATTTCATTCGAGTTCCACACCCTCTTCACCATCTGCCCAAGCCCATTATAGACCTGCACCTCGGCAGCCTCAATGCCTTCAACGACAACCCTGTCCCTAGCCGGATTAGGCCAAAGCGTCAACACGCTGCCATTCTGCTCTGCGATACCGACAGTCGACGAATAATGGAAATCAAGGATGAAGAGATCGCCGTCCTCGTCCAGGACTAACTGTTCCACCTTGTTGTGAATCGGGAATTCAAACTCAAACAAGTCCCAAATCAACGAAAGGCCCGCAATGCACTCAATGCCTGGCGTTCCGTATGCTGTGTGATAGACTTCTTCCAATTCCCATGTCTCGTCATAAACATAGTAGAAGTATTCGTAATAGTCGGTGCAGTTGTTGTCGGCATCGTACTGATACTCTGTCTTTCTACGATTGTCCCATTCCTGGGTATCAGGCTGATAGGCATAGTAGATATCAACGAGAAGATTCCCCGAGGCATCATACTCATAGTCGTCTTTGTAACGTCCCTGCCATTCGTCGGTGGTGTACCAATAGATGTATTCCGTCTTCTCAATGCAAAGTTGCTGAGCGTTATACTGGTAAACGATTTTGTTGTCAGGTCGCCAGAACTCCTGGCTGGTCCACAGGCTTTCGGTTTCCTCTATGCAAAGACCCTCGGTATTGTAGGTGTATTCGGTTTTTTTCGCTGGCATCCATTCGCCCTCGTTATAGTAGTAGAAAGTGTACGCCTGAAGCAGTCCGTCCTCGTAATCCCATGTCTTCTTGGCCAATTCCTCCCAGTTACCGCTCTCCATATCGTAAATAAGGGAAAGGACAAGATGGTTTTCAGCGTCGTAGGTCAGGACTTGTTTCTCGTACATTTCCCAGGTTCCGTCGTACTGATAGCTGGAGCAGTAGATTTCCTCTACAAGGCTTTGCGCATTGTAGACATACTCATATTTCCTCTCATCGTCGTAATCGATGAAAGTGGTCAGACGGTCCAGTTCGTCGTAGGCATATTCGAAAGCAAAATCCATCTCCCATTCATCATAAAGGTAATAAATGGCAATCCAAGTACAGTTGAAATGCGCATCGTAATCGAGAAGGATTCTCATGTCGTCGCCTACGTTCATCGTGACGCTATCCAATTTCATGGTGTAAACATTCTCATGGCGGTTCATTTTCTCCACCAGTTCAAGGCTCTCTTCCCACGATCTCTGTTTGGATTCTTTCTTGATAGGTTGTGCCGAGGCCGACACAATGCAGCACATCAGGGCTGCGATAATGATAGACTTTTTCATTGCTGTTGAGTATCTATAATGTTTGTGATCGATTACTTCCCTAAATGGAAGCTATAGGCATAATGCAAAAACACGCCAGGCTTCAGGCGGTTTTTGACAAATGGATGAGAACCAGTCGCGCTGTCACCAAATTCAATCCCTTCATCTTTAAGATTGACAAGCTGTCCGCCAATACCGAAGTCGGAATGGCCGATGGAATAGCCAAGAATAAGTTGTGAGTAAAACCCTTCCACTGAATAATAGAGAGAATAACCTCCTTCTGCCCACGTGTCTTGTCTTTTTAGGCTAAAGGCATATCCGGCACGAAGCTCAGCGTATGGTTTTGCATTGCCAGAACGGAAGTTATATTTTGCATCTGCAAAGACGGGCAAGTATTGGAGAAATTGGTGTACACAATAATTGGCACCGATGCCCACACCCAAACGGTCAGTCACTTGATAGCGGAAAACAGGCCCCACGGCTCCTTCAAGGTCGATGGAATTAAAAGTGCCTTGAAAAGGATAGCAAAACATAATGCCTGCATTGGCTTCGGCTTGAAGCACAAACTGTCCTTTTTCCTGTGCGTTGAGGCTGCCTGTCGCAAGAAGCAACCCGAATAATAGAAAAATGGTCTTTTTCATTGGTGTTTATTTTATTGGTTCTTTTTCTTGTTGTCACTTCGCGTCACTGCGAGGAACGAAGAAGTACAATGAAGAGTTTCCCTTTATGGGAATGGAGTGGCATTTGTCTTGTGAGCTGTTGTTCGATAAATTTTGCCTTAACTCCATTCCCTAGAAAGGGTGCTCAAACAGTAATTACTCAACAATAAACTTGTTGCTCACTCCATTGTATTCATAAACATAGATGCCTGGCGTGTAGGTGCTCACATTAAGATGGATCCTGTCGGCATCGGGCGAAAGCATCTTGGTGTCCACCAATCGGCCTTGTGAGTCGTAAACATGCATCTCGGTGGCTTTTCCATCCAAAGTGTAAGGCAGTGCAATCATAAACTTGGCAGGGTTCGGATACGGATTTTGTTGGGTGATGACCATCTCTTCTGCCGAAAGATTGCCTTGGGTGGCATATATCTCAAGACTGTAGTTTTCGCTGTAATCAACCAGATCGAATCTTAATTCATTGCCTACCCTATAAACTCCATTCAGCAAATATCCATTTTCACAAAACAGGATTTCACCGTCTTCGTTTATGAAAACCGTAGTTGCAGTACCACCGCCGTACATTGACCTGACACAAAGGCCAATCTCTATCTTATCGTCAGTGTTGAACAAATGTTTTCCTGCAATAACCACATTGAAACCCGTAAAACTGGTAATCCAATCCCCATTCAAGGTGAAGGGAATCTCTTTCGTAAATTCAAAACTCGCATCATACACTGAAAATCCCCTTAGGGCACCCGTATCATCATATTCGCCGAGAACATACGACACCTCGGGCAAGACCTCACAGACATATTCGCGAATAGATTGTTGGAAAACAGGCTGAATGTCTGATCCGTGGTTGGTGAAAGAATGCAACAAAGTGGCTTGGGAAAAAGAAGTCAGGGTTGCAAATACGATAACTAAGGTCAGAATCATTTTTTTCATTTTGTCGGATTGCCGGTTATATCCCATCGGCCCATCGGTTTTATGTATTAAATTTGCTTATCTACTTGTTAGATTAATATTACTCACGGCACCCTATACAAACTCACCTCATCATCCAAAGTACACTGAATCAATCCGAAATGCTTGGCGTAATAAATCTCCGTCGGGAAATTCTTGGTTCTCGGATAGCCAACGTCGACAAGCTTGAGGTGCATCACGCCTTCATAGTTCTTTCCACTCACCTCAAAGGAATCAAGGTATTCGGCCGAATAATCCATCCCTCCATCGTAATCCGTCTCGTAGCACTTGTCGGGATAGAACAGGTTGCCGTCGATGCGCATCGCATAAATGGCTTCGTTGAAGTACATCCTGAATTCGTCGGTGCCTTCGTGCTCGTCGTCATGTTTGTAGGCAGAAATGGTAGTCGAAACCCGCATCGTGCCGTAGGTGTTCGTCCCGCTCTGGGTAATGTGCTCATGCTCGCCTTTGTCCGTATGGATGAAGAGAACGGTGGTACCCGTCTCCGTCGTATACGATTCGGCAGCGTCAAATCTCAGCGACTGCATGATGTCGTTCTCGTCCATCATTGTGAAACGGACGTTCATAGTGTCGGCAAACCAGTCACGGCTGGCATCGTTCACCTGGTATACTTTCGTCTTCACGCAAGAGGCCATCACCAAGGCCAATGCACACATGATTATGATCCTATTCTTCATAGTACCAGTATTTTTCACCGTTCGACATAATGACACCCAACAAGCCCGTCTCGTAGTTGTAGTAATACGTTTCAGCATAGATGGAGCCTTCCTCTACATTATAATAGTCCGCCGTCAGCTTGAAAACGTCATGGTAGTAATGCCCGTTGATCTCCAAAGAATCAGCCACATTGTAGTTGGAATGGTCCTCGCCGTAGAAAGGAATCCTTGCGGAGCCAACGACAAAGAGGTTAGCCTGTTTCTCAGCCTCCGACGCCATTCCTTCCTCTTCATACAGCATATAAAGGTTCGAGAAATTGATTTCCACGTCGAAAATCGGGTAGTTAGGCGTACATTTCGTGATGTCCACCTCATAGTCATAATAGTAGTTCGGGGCGGGCTTGTACTTTTCAAGATAGATGTAGTCGAAGCCAGTCTCTTTCTGGCGGTGGCGCGACACGGTGAAGTCAATCACCACGCGGTCGCTCTCGTGCTGCATACGAAACACGTCGCCGTCCTGATAAGGCACGGTGGCCAGATACTGTGCTGGGATTTTCCCCAAATCTTTGTACATCGGTTCCTTGTGCTGCGGACAAGCCGTAAGCAACACCATCATCGCTCCAAAGATTATTGGGAGCGATACGATTCTGAATACTTTGTTCATTTTATCCATGGGATATGTTTTTGAATTACAACCCCAAAAATATAGGATTATTGCGTCGTTTTTTCAAGCCCCATGGCCATTACAAACTTTTGCAAAACTACTTCATTGGTTTATAACACATTGCGGTTTTAAATTACAACTTTTTCCTACTCCTCCACTACCACTTTTGTCGCCAAACTCATCCCATCCTTATCGTTAATCCTTACTAAATACACCTTCCCCGCCATCATCAGCAGCGCAAGCAAGGCTATAATTCTTGTTGCTTTCATTTTTCAATTGGTATTATTAGTCCCATTAGTCCTATAAGTCCCCCTTCGTTAGCACAAAAACACGTAAGCACGAAAGCACGAAAGCACGTTAGCACGAATAACGAAATATCCAAACCGCCCAAACTACCTTACCACAAACTTCCGCGTCTCCTCCCCCACACTAATGAAATACATCCCCTCAGCCAGTCCCGTCACGTCAATCTGTTGCGTCTCATCGATGATGCTGCCCTGCAGCAACGTCTGGCCCATGATGTTGGTGATGCGATATTCCTCGTAGGGACGCACCGCGTGCGTCCGAACAAACAACATCCCATCGGTCGGATTGGGATAAACCACCAGTCCTGTCGTAGGAGTCGAAGGGCCGTCCTCCTCAATACCATTATGGTATTCCTGATACACCTCATCACAATCCCTGTCACCGTATTTGAAGGACAATTCTCCATCGCGCCAGAAACAACGCATGCCCTCCACGCGATATTTTTTGTCGGGCGTCATCAATCGTTCCGGGAAGAAACTGGTCATGTGGCCGATGCCGCAGACAATGTTTCCGCTGAAAATGCCGTTTTCATCGCTCACCATCAGCGTCTTATACAGTTCTCCATCGTATTCATAATACCTCACCGAGTCCACATGCATGGTGATGCTCTCCATACCGACCTTAATCTCCCACTCATCGCCAGCCTCGGCACCGAAGTCGTATAGGGCAGTGAATTCCTGCAAGTCCTTGTTCCACCAATACACCACTCCGTCTTCTTCGTAAAGGTATTCACGAGTGACTTCCTGGTGTTCACCCTTGTCATACAGCGTATTGGTACGGATGATGATGACCACAGTCTTGTCATTGACCGTGGTGTCGGATGCATATTCCAAATGCTGATAAGTAATGCTACCATCCTCATTTTGGATTTCATAGTACCACTCCGTCCCAACAAAAGGATAGCCAACCATCTCTATCCCGCTAAACACAGGATAGCCGTCGTTGATATTGTCAACATCATATTCCCAACGGTGTACCAGGGTAAGCACCGCAGGATATTGTTCCACCAAGGCTTCCGCACCTGTATTCAAGGCTTGGACCAAATCGTGGCCGAATTGCACGCTGTCGAGTAACCATTCTGTCGGCGATTCCGTGGGATGAAAAGCACAAGAGTGTTGCATCGGCTCACCTTGGCTTACGCCAGCATGGTTATCCAAAACACCCAACCAATAGCAATCGCTGAAATGGTCATTCTCTTGTTGGATATAGGCGATAGCTCCCTTTGTTTCTGCCGCCGTAATTACTTCACCCGTATTATACACATTCTGCACAGTGCAATGACGGGCACTTCCATCACCACCGATAATGCCCCCTGGGCATCTCGAAGCACTCACCGATCCCCTATTGTACACATTCAGTATATAAGTATAGTTGCTGCTAGTTTTTCCAACTATACCGCCTGCATCTGCATAATACACATCGCTGGTTGCCACATCTCCATAATTAGTGCATTCCACCACATACAAGTTACCAAAAGGATTACCAACGCCAACACTACCGACAATGCCTCCAGCATTTCTATAACCCGACACTTGGGCATAATTATGACAATTCTGTACGGAAAACAGCAAGAAGCTCGGCACAATGATGTCATCCCTGAAACAATAGAAACCGATGATACCGCCACAGTTTCCTGTACCTTCCACATCGCCATAATTCTGGAACATGTTAATGTTGCCATTGCCCAGATAACCACTAATACCTCCCACATGGACATTCCAACTTCCGGAGGAAACCACTTGACCATAATTGATACCTTCCGAGAGATCCACGCAATTCAACATGCCTGCCAGACCTCCAGCGCATCCGCCATGTTCGTCGCCGTCGGCAACAACCTTCTGTCTATTGCAACAAGAGTAATTCATTTCACCGTACCACATTGAGCCCACAATGCCTCCTGCATACTTGCCTCCGTGGACATAGAAACTCTCAACCCAGCCAGTCATCTGACAATTGGACAACACATAGTGTGCATAAGCATCTATATCATTGACTTTTCCAACAACACCGCCAGCACATTCAGAACCTTCCACCTTCACCGCCTCCTTAACACGACATCTTGCAATAGTATAAGTCTCGTCGCTCGACCATTGTTCGCCATAGGTATAGCCTGCATAGCCCACTAAGCCTCCAGCCACACCATTGTCGGTCTTTGCGCAACCATCGTAGATACTACAATCGGAAATGTTTGTCAAACCCGCATAGCCCACAAGGGTGCCCACATATTTCCCATTTCCGCTGACATAGCATTGCGCTAAATGGACATTGTTGATTTCGGCCCCATTGGTGCAGCCAAAGAGACCACCCACGGGCTGCGTATCACCGTCAGTGATGGTTTGGTGCATATTCAAAATGGTTTTGGCATCGCCCCATCCATCGAAATGTCCTGTAAAAGGATGCTCAGGCGTTCCGATGGAAATCCATTGCTGGATACCGCCATCGCAATTGGCCAGATTGATATCCTCCATAATCTTGTAATAGGCATCGCCACCCGTGCCATTGTTGGTCTGTTGTGCAAGCAAAGCCAGTTGTTCCGATGTATATATCAGATAGGGATTCTCTTCTGTTCCGTCGCCGCCTCCGTAGGATTCAGCCGCAGTGCCGTCCCAACAATAGCTTTGTTCCTCGCAATCGTAAGGACCAAGTTGCAGTATTGGATCGCCATTAACCAGATAGCAACGCAGCCAATTCGGATAAGGGCCGTCTTCAATCTCGCCAGAACAAGCGTATGGATAAGGGAACAATCCACTGATTTCGCCTATACCCTCGATGATGGTGCCACCGCCATAGTATCCCAATTCTCCATCGTATGATACCCGTTGAGCCCTAAACTGATGGTTATGCCCCCAACCTTCATAATAAGTAAGTTCCGTCACCGTGACTTCATAGGTACAGGAATCAATCTCGCAAGTCCACGATTCGCCCACTTCGGCATCGAAGT
>JAEEGK010009988.1_pt1 | contig 21975 bp, 13 predicted proteins | sample 8958771 | NCBI WGS metagenome assembly JAEEGK01 (sample SAMN16246547, study PRJNA631951) | gut metagenome | biome: gut microbiome; feature: rumen; material: SC-attached | host: Bos | place: Iran: Karaj | collected 2018-10 | reverse complement strand
AAAAAGGATTTAAAGATTGTTATTATCATTATTATCATCTAAAATATATATAGGAAATATGTTTGATATGATAATAGAAACATATTTATCAAAAATTGAATTTATTGTATTATTCAAATGTTTAAAGATGGATATAAAAAATATTTAAGTTATATGAGTTATAAAATAGAATTTATAAAAATTATTCCAACAATGGAATTTATTGATATTCAAAATAAAAATGGGAAGAAATATGTAAAAAATATGAGGAAACAAAAGATATAATTTTTTAATTAGAAAAGGAATTTAAATTAGAATAAAGCTTAAATTTAATAAATAAAAATTAAAAAATAATTATATTTATGATAATAATTAGTAAAAAAAATAGGGAAAGAATTATAATTTCATTATATAAAATAAATAATAATAAGGATTCATTATATCAATGGGAGATGAATCCATACCCTCTTCTAAATCGATATATAAATCTGAACCCCAATCATCAGATTTTCCATTTTTTACACTAACAGAATATCTTCTTTCTTCTTTAATTAACCCTTTTGGATTATGATGGTATTTACCATTATGTGAATCAGAACTGAAATATCCTTTACCAATTTTAGGAAGATTGTTTTTAGTAATTGTAATTTCTTTATTTCCTCCTGATTTACCTACATTTATATCGTTCTCGCTTCCAATAATAAATCTATTTCTTAAATCAGGTGTTCCCTGGGTTCCATCACATATTGCCCAATTTTCTGGAATTTCACTTATTCTTCCAAACCATGCAATAATCATTCCTTTTGTAAATATAATATTAGGAAAAATTTTTCCATTATTCTGAATACTAACAATACAATTAGATGTATTGCATATAGTTTTATTTTGAAGTGTATTAGCATTAATAGTATCATTATACTTTATAAAACTTTTTGATTTTTCTTCAAATAAATTATCAGTATATTCTTTAGTTTCATTTTTTATTTTATCTTTTAAATCAGTTTCTGTTTCTATTTTTACTTTTTTGATAACATCATCTTTTATTTCTTTTTTAATATCTTCAATATTCGTTTTAACATCATTTAAATCATCCTCAAATTTACTTTTTTTTCAGGTAACACTTGATTTTTAATTTCTCTCTTTAATTCATCTTTAAAATCAAAAGTTATATAATCTTTTAATATATCTTTAATATATTCCTTTATTTCTATTTTTAATTCATTTTGAATAATGTTTTTTATTAATAAATCTTTTTTTTCTGTATTTGTTGTTAATTCATTTAAGTAAATATCAATTTCTTGATTTGTCTTGCTTCTTATTAATAATTTAATTTCTTCATTTAAAGAATTATTGTTTTGATCGTTTAATATTTCTTTTATTAATTCTAATGAATATTTGTTTTCTTTATCCTTTGTTTCTATTATTTTATTTTGCATTTTTACATTTGATATAAATAGAAATGAAAGAATTATAAAGAAAAAAATGATGATCATTAATTTTATAATGTTGGATGCTTTAAATAAACTTTTTTTTTTCTCTTGATCTATTGGAGGAGCTTTTTCCTCATTGCTCTCAGTAAACATTTTACTTATTTTTTATAGATTCAATTAAATTATTAGTTTTTAAAAATATATTATAAATAACTAATGAGTAAAATTTATTTAAAAATATATAAAAAAAATAAAAAAAATCAATTATTTTAATTAACCTTTTAAAAGATTAATAGGGATCAGAATTTAAAAAATAAATAAATTAATTATTATATGAATTCTTCAAAATCAATTTTTCTAGAATGATCAGTATCTAAATGTTCAAGAACTTCTTTAACATCTTCTTTTAAAGGAGATTCATCTCCCATATCATTTGAAATTTGAGCTATTACTTTTTCTAATTCATTTTCTTCAATTTGCCTGATTTATCTGTATCAAAAATATTAAATTTTGCTTTTGCTTCTTCATTTAATTTTTTTTCATTGTTGAGAATATCTTTTATTATACTTGATATTTTTTAATTTACCTTTTTAATTATTTTCAATATATATTTATATTCACTCTTAGGGAAGAATTATTTTTTTTATATTTATATATATTTTTTTTTTAATTATAATCTTTATAAAAATTTGATATATTTTCTTTCATTTTTTCATATTCTTTCTTTCTATTAATAAAGTGATTTAACGTCTTTTTTTCCATTAACATTGATTGGAACTTCTTTCATTTAATATTTCATTTCTACTTAATTTTAATTCATTATAAGTATTATGAAAATCTTTAACTAAAGGTAAATTATTCTACCTTTTATTATATGATTAATAGGTCCTATTTGAAAAGAATTATCTCCCATATCTAAAATTAATTGCTTAATTTCATTATTTGTAGGTACTTTTTCTTGAGGTTCTATCATATTTATTTTATTTTTATTACTAATTATTGTTTTTAAATCATCTTTTTCATTTAACAATTTTGTTTTATCAAATTAATTGGATATTATCATATTTACTATTTTATCTTTATTAGAATTCATCTCATTTATTATTAATTTATTGTCATTTGTATTTTGATATATTTTATCAAAATTTTTAATATAAATTGAGAAAGTTGAATTCGAATTAATTTCTTTATTTGGAATTAATATTTTATCTAATGATAATTATGAATGTATTCAAGAAATTAAACATGCTCATAATGATTTTATTAAAGGTTTTATTGAATTAAAAGATGGATCAATTGCATAATTTTCTAATGATAAAATAATAAAAATATGGAGTTTTTAATTTTATTATTGATTTATTTTCTTTAATTCTTATTATTATTATTAAAAAATATTTAGGTGTTAAAAAATTTAAATATTATTTGATTTTATTTTTATTGAATTTAATTTTATAAATTTAAGGGTAATTTTATTTTTATTTTTTTTATTGATTTGAATAATTATATTTTTGTTAAAATTTCATTCAAAAAAAATTTTATTAAATCAATTTGAGAAAGTTCTTTTTTAGCTTCATTTCCTTTTAGACAAATTGTAGATATAATTGCATAATTTTGATATGGTTTAATAATTTCTACATTATCATTTATATTTTTTTCACTTATAACCAAAACTGAATCAGCTTCAAATATACTATTCATTCTTTCTAAAACAGAATCTAAAACTAAATCAATTTCATCTATTAAAACAAAATTACCATTTTTCATTGATGTTGTAATAGGACCATCAATCCATTCAAATAAATTATGTTCATTATTATTATTATTATAATCCTTACTATTATCATTATTATTAATGGTATTATTTGTATTACTTCTAAGACTTCCTAAAAAATCATTTGTATCCATATTTTCATGACAATTTATTGTTATTAGTTTTCTATTATATATTTGAGAAAGATATTCTACACTTAAAGTTTTTCCTGTTCCTGTTTCTCCTATAAGTAAAACTGCTTCATGATTTGATATTGCTTTATCTATTAATGTTATTATTCTATTCATTGATTGAGTAAATTTGATTTTTAAATCATTTTCTTTTTTCTCAGAAAAGAATTTAGATTTAATATAATTTTCATAATAATTATTAATATAATCCTTAGATAAATTAATTTTTCCTTTTAAATGACTTTCAATTATTTTTTTAACAATATCTTTATCTTCTTTATTAGATAATTTTTCAGCTAATAAAATATATCCTTCAATACCTAATTTTTCATAAGTTTGTATATCTCTATTTCCCCATTTAATTAGATCTCTAATAGTAATAAATCCTTCATTTTTTTGGAAAATTTTTTCTTGACTTCTAACTAATTGTAATTCTTTAAAAATATCAATCATAATTTTTGTTCTAGAATAAGGTATTTTACATCTTTTTTCAATAATAATATTTAATTCATCATTGGGAATATTATTAAAAAATAAATGAATAAATCTATTTTTAAAAGCATTACTTAAATCTTTTCTTCCAATATAATTTTCAGAAGGATTCATAGCAGCAAATATTCTAAAATTTTTATGAGCTTTAATAACTTTATTCATTTCAGGAATATATAATTCTCTATTATCATCTAATAATCTGTTTAAAGCTTCTAAAACTTCAGAAGGAGCTAAATTTATTTCATCTAAAATAATCCAAAAACCTTCTTTAACTGCTTTAACAAGGAAACCTTCATTAAAAAAAAAATTACCATTTTTATTTGTTGTATATGTTCCTATATATTCTTCAACTTCTGTATTTTGGTTATTATTTATTCTTAAAATTTTTTGATTTAATGTTTTTGCTAAAAATTCTATTATACTTGTTTTTCCACAACTTGTTGGCCCTTCTAATAATACTGCATAATCACTTAATGTTATTATTTGAATTAATGTTTCTAAATGATTTATAAACATTTTTGTTAAGATAAAATTATTTTTAGGATCAGATATATTTTTTTCAAGTATTTCATTAATTAAATTTAATTTTGTTCCATCGTTATTTTTTATACTTAGTATATTCTTTGATTTATTATCTAATTGACTTAAAAAATTCATTGATATTGATTCATAAATTGCATAATCTACTTTTGGAAATATTTTTATTCCATTTCTTATTGTTATTAATGTTCTTGATAATGTTCTTAATGAAAATGAACATTTATTACCATTTAATTTTAAAATTTGATTTTTATTTTGATATGATTTAATTTCCATATAAAAATTAGTTAATAAATCTATATGAGAATCATTAATTTGAGGTAAGTCATTTAAATATGAACAAATAAAATTTTTTAAATCTTTTTGAGTTGAAATTTCATTTATAAATATTTCATTGAAAAATTCTCTTATTTCATTTGGTAATCTTTTTTTTCCTATATTATATTCTGGATTCATACTTCCAAAAATTCTAAAATTTTTTTGTTTTTTATAACAATTTATTTTATTATTATTCATTAAAAAAATACTATTTCCTTCTAAAATACTTTTTAATTTTAATAACATATCATCATTTGCTAAATTGATTTCATCTAATAAAATCCATTCATCATTTTTTATTGATTGTAATAAAATACCTTCTATATATTTAAAAGTATTTTTATTTGATTGATTATTATTTTTTGATATTTGAGAAAGAAATTTATTTAATTCTCCATTTAAAGAATTTATTTTTTTTAATTGATTCGAATTTTCAGGAATTTTTTCTTTTATTTTTTTCAAAGCTCCAATACAAAATTTTATAAAAGTAATTTCTTTTTTTGAATTATATGTTTCATATAAAGATTGAATGAAAGTTTTATTTTTTTCAGTATCGAAATTTTCTTTTAAAATATTTAATATTTCTTCATAATATTTTTTTAAAAAATTTTTCGCAGAAACTGGTTTAAAACCTCCTAATAAATCACTTTCATCAGAACTTTGAGATAAATTTATCACATTTAATTTAATATTCATTAAATTTGCTAAATTTTGAATCATTCTTGTTTTTCCTACTCCTGTTTCTCCTACTAATAAAATATTTTTGTCATTTAAAATAAATTTGTTTATTAATTTTATATAAAATTTACTTAATATATTATAAGAGTAAAAATTATCATTTGGTAATTCATTATAATTTAATTTTTCACCATTGAAATTTTTAATAAAGTTAAATTCACTGTTTGAAAATAAAAATTTATCATTTATGTTAAAAACATAATTTTCAAAAGTTTCTTTTGAAAAATTAAATTCTTGAGAAAATATATTTACTATATTTTTTAAAGTTTCTTCATTATCAATTGTCAATAAATTTTCATAAATAAATCCACATACAATTTCCATTGATAATTTTTCATTAATGAAAATATTTTGTTTATTAAGTAAATTATTATCAATAAAAAATTTATGTATTTGTGAAGAACTATATATTATATTATTTAAAGTAATTTTTCTAAATCTTGAATTAATTTTTACTTTTGAAGGAATTGAATTATAAATATTGATTAATTTAATTAAAATTTCTTTTTCTTTTTCACATAAAGTAAATTTAAAAGTACAAATATTAATAATATCATCAAAAGTATATTTTGGAAAAAAATAAGAAAAAGAATTAGAAGATAAAAAATTAAAAAGTGGATTAATTTCATTAAAATTATTTTCAATTATATCTTTATTAACATTATCATTAGTATTATAAATCATAATAATTTTAGAATTAAAACTATGAAAAACTTCTTGTTTACTTAAAACAAAAATAGAATTATTTTCTAAAATTTGTTTTAAAATACATAATAAATCATTTCCACATTTTTCAATTCCTAATAATAATATATCAGAACCAGATTTAAGAGCAGATAATAAAATTCCATCTTGCCAAATAATTTCTCCAAATTCATTAATTAAATATCCTCCTAAAAGATAATTTAATTCTATTGATTCATCAACATCTATTATTAAAGGCTCATTTAATATTTCTTTTGCATATGAAGTTTTTCCACTTGAAATTGGACCATAAAATAATATTTTTGTTAAAGTATTTTTTTTATGATATAATGATAATATTATATTATTTAAATTCTTCGTTTGAGGAAAATAATATAAATTTTTTTTTGTCTGGTTTTTTATTTTTGAATATAAGTTTGAATAATTGGAATTTGTTATATATAAATTTAAATTTGATAATGAGGTTATATTAAACTTTTTTTCTTGGTTTTCTGAAGAAAAATTGTTCATTAATTTTTGTATTAGTTTTATTGTCTTTATTTTATTTATTAATTCTTTCATATTTTCTATGTTATTGTATAAATCATCAAATAATTTTAAAAAGTCTTCTGTTTGTAATTTTTCTAAGAAATTTTTTATCAAATTTATATCGTAATTCAAGTTATATTTTAATTTAAGATTGCAATAAAGTATAATTGAAGAATATTTAAAGTATATTATTTCTTTTTGTTCTATATTATTTTCATTAATTAAATTAAAGCATTTTTCAAAGGAATCTTTCAAAAAATTTTCTTCATTTATTAAATTTGAATCAGTGAAAAAATCGTCGTTAAAACTTATTATGATTATATAAAGAAGAAGTTTAATTTTTAAATTAAAATCTTTCTCAAAAATTTTTTGTAGTAATTCATCCATTTTTTCTTTATCTAAACATATTTTATTGATATTTTCTAAAAATCCAAGAGATAATCCATTATTATTTAAAATACTTTTATACAATTTATTTATTGTTGCTTTATCTACATTTATAGATTGAATATTATTCTGGTCATGAATTTCTTTATCATTCATCCTAAAATGATAAATAATTAATAATTAATACAACTAATATAAAAAAAAAAAAATAAATGTTTAAAATTAAAAAAATATTTTTTATAACAATAACTTAAAAAAAAGAAGAATACCCATTAAAAAAGAATAAAAACCTCATTTCCCATTCTTATCTTAATTTATATAGAATTTAATTTTTCATTTTTGTTTAATTTAAAGTATTGTTTATATTTTTGATTTTATTATTTTTTGTTTTTTAAAAGTTATAAATGGAATTATATAATAAAATTAAAAAACAAAATTTTTATGTATACTCAATAGTTTATTTGCATATTTGAATTTATATATTAAAATAAACAAAGATTATATCTCCAAAAATAAATCTATAAAACTAATTTTACAAAGAAAAATATAATTTATTTTCTCCATTTTCATTAGTTGAATAATCATATCCATCTTCAATTTCATTATTTCTAATTTTTCTTTTCTTTTTAAAACAACAAATATAAAAAAATATCAATATTATTATAAATATAATGAGAGAAAATATAATAATCCATATTAAATAAGAATTTTTTTGAAAATTTATTTTTTGATTATAAAATCCAATTAATCTATTCTCAGGGTCAAAAATAAATTGATATTTTTTTAAAAAAATTTTTCCAAATACCCATTCATGATTATGATTTCTAAGAAATACAATTAAAAAATAATATTTTCCATTATATTCCTTAAATAAATCTTTATAAGTTAAAGTAAAATTATATTGAAATTCTTTATGAACAAAAGTTATATTAGGAAATTTACTAATATTATATCTCTTATTAAAAACATATGAAAAATATTGTAAGTCTAAATCAATTTGTTTACATTCATTAGTATCATAATAACAATTAAGAAAAATATTATTATAAAATATTTCATGATAATTCATAGGAGCTTTAATTAATCCAAATTCAACTTCTAATTTAACATTTCTAACATTAATTTTTTTTTCATTAAAATTTATTTCATCAAATTTTATTATCCATTCATTAAATTTACTTGCTGAATTTTCAATTTTAGATATTTTTAAAAACTCTTTATTATAATTATATTTATCATATATATGAGGATAATCACCAATTATAAATTCACCTATTTTATCATTTTCTTTATTATATTTTAAAGTCCAAATATAATTATTAATTATTTTTTTTGATTTCAATTCGTTAATAAAGTTATCTTCTTTTCTTTGATCTTTTTTTATTATTTTTAAACCTAAAACACAATTATCATCTCTTATTATATTTGTAGCCAAAATAAATCCAATATTATCATATTTTATAATATTATTTTTAATATTTTTAAAATAAAAAGATTCATTTGCTCTATAACCTATATTTGCTAAATTATCTGAACAAGAAAATTTTGTTTTATTATTTGAATTAAAAGTTTTTGAATTTTCTTCATTATATATATTTTCAGGAACTAATTTTCCACTTATAAAAAAGGAAAATTCATTAAATTTTATTACTATTGGAATTTCTTTTTTAGGCTCACCAATTTCAATTTTTATTATTTCTGAATTTTTTAATTGAGTTGATGTATATATATCTTCAGAATTTATTGTTGCTTCTTTTGTATGAAAAGGAATATTTATTATTTCATTGTGAACAAAAATTTTCATAAAAAAAAAAAGAAAAGAACTTTTTTTAACATTTTTCCTTTAAATCAATTTTTTTATATAAAAATAAAATAAAATTAAATTAATTAAATGAAAAAATTAAATATTAATTTTTTCAAAGAAACTTAAAAAACCTTTCTATTTTTTAGAATATTTTTTTAATATTGTTCCTGAATTTAAACTATTTAATTTAGATTATTATAAATAATTATATAATTTTTTTTAAAAAATTAAAAAAAATAATCGTAAAAAGAATTGTTTTTATAAATAATATATTATATATACAAAAAAAAACAATTAATTCTTTAAAATTTCAATGAGTGAAATTATTAACAACAGTATTATTTCTTCTTTCTTTCCTAATATTAATTTTAATTTCTGGAATTTATTTACTTTTAATTCCACTTCTTTTTTCTAAATTTCCATAAATAAAAAACTTATTCCTCCACTAAAATTACTAATAGTAATAATTGAATCTATATTTTCAGTATTTTCTCTTTCTTTTAATTCTCTTATACTATTATTATTATTATTTAAAGTTAATATCTTCCTTCATTATCAAATTCTATTAGTCAAAATGGAGGAAATTTATATTTTTCAAGTTCAAAAAAACCAATGAATGTGATGAAAGACTTTAAAAAAACAATAATGAAATTCAAATACAATAAAATGATGAAATTCAAAAAAGAAATAATAAAATTAAAAAACAATTAAATTCTTAAATTCAAATATAGAATATGTTAATAAGGATTTTAAATTTAATAAAAATTAGAAGTTCTATAAAAAGCAGACATATTTTCAGAATCATATTTTTTTATAGTTTGTATTGGTTTTTCATCACACAATCCTACAATATTTTGTATATTAAAAACCAATTTATTTTTATATACAATAAATTTATTATTAACTCGTATAATTTTATTAAATTCTCATTCTTTTCTTTTTGTTAAATTATACATATTTTTTTGATTTTTTTGAAACATAAAAGGTTAAAACACCTTAAATAATTAATATATCAAATTTTATTTAATTATAATATAAATAATTATTTCATAAATATATATTTTTAACTTTTTTTTAAATATTTTGTGATAAAGAACAAACAAATTATAATGCCAAATATTTATTTTCTTTTACTAATAAACCAAGAGGAAATTTCTAATATTATTGTCACCATCCAAGACCAAAATAAAAAAGAAAACAAATGTGCAATAGTTTATAGTGAAAATTCAAAAATAAAGGAAAAAACCTTTCTAATCTTTACTTCAAACAATATAACAAATAATAGTAATATTTGTCTTTATTCAAAAAAAAATCAAATTAAATATTATTATAAGATAAAACTTGATTTAGGGGATAATATTATATCAGAAGATATTTCACTTAATTTTCATCCTGAAAATAACTCTAAAGAAATGGCCCCTGAATTTCTATGTAAAATAAACTTTTTTGAAATTTATAATTATTTTTTGATTTTTTCAAAAAATCAAGATAACAATTTTAGGAATAATTTATTTATAATTGGATTTAATAAATTAACAAATTTAATTAAATACAAATCAAAGTTTACAATTAATTTTTTTTTTCAATTATTATCTTTGAGTGACAATAGTGAAAAATTTTTTAAAGTTTTAAATTATTTTGATGTTAATTTTCTAGAAGATAAATTATTTTTGGAAAATGATTCAACAATTATTAATGAAATAATGGAAAAAAAAATTTTATATGTTCTTAAAATGTCTCATCAATCTGAAATAAAAATTGATGTATTAATTTCTTTTGGATATTTGATTTTACTTGACTTTAATGGAGCAATATCATTTATTTTAAAATCAATACATAAAAGTATTATAATTTCTTTAATTAAAGAAAAATTAGATTTGTTTGATGAAAAAGTTTATACTCATGAATTATTAAATTTTTTATTGGAGAATTGTGGATCGTTTTTAGACTATATAAACTTTATTCATGCAAAAATAAATATTTTCAAAAATCTATTTTTTGAAATTGATGATAAAAAATTTAAATTTACAGAATATGGAAAATTCGAAAATATTCTTCCAAAAATTATAGTTATTTTAAAAGTTTGTGAGAAGTGTAATATAAATAGTCAATGGATTTTAAAAAAATTTCCAGAAAATAAGGAAAAGGACGAAAATTTAAAATTATACGAATCATTAAAATATGAGATAATAAAAAATAAAATCAATCATGCAAACAATATAAATGAAATTATTGATATAATGAATACATTTAACTTATGGAAATGTATTGAAAAATATTATGATTATTTATTAAAAAAATAAAAAAAGTATTGTCTAATCAATTTGAAAAATTTTCAGTTATAGGCAATGAATTAATGATTGAAAAAAATAATAATGAAAATAATGAATATTTTGAAAAAAATGAAATTGAAGAATATAATGAACAATGTATAATAAAATTATTTATTGATTTATTGACAGTAAATATAGAAATAAAGAATATTACAAATTATTTGATTAATTATTTAAAACAAAAAATAAATAAATTCGACTTTACTAGTTTAAAAAAATTTTTTGGAATATCAAATTATATTGAAAACTTTCATCAATATTTTGAACCTTATACATTATCATTAGATGAATTTTTCAAAAAACAATCTCTAAATTTAAAATTATTTCAAAAAATTCAAAAGATAGATAAAAAAAATTTAGAAAATTCAAATTATTATAAAAATTCAGTATTATATCTTAATAAAATTTTGAAAAAATTCAATGAATCAGATATAATATATTCTGAAATATGTAAACTTTCAAAATTACCTGAAGATGAATTAAAATTTAGATTAAAACTACTTCCAAATTTAGAAGAGAATAAAGAAAAGTTTTTTTCAATGATTAAACAAAATTTTTTGTCGTTTGGTAATCTTCTTGAAAAAATAGATTTATGTGAAGAGTATTATAAAAAAATAAACATAACAGAAAAAGAAAAAAAACAATACTGAAAAAAATTTAGTGATTTAAAGAATGATTTGATAAAAAATAATTTGACAAATATAAACATTGCTTTTTTGAAACAACATTTTAATAAAGATGGATGTTTAGATACTTTAAATAAAATAGTTGAAAGAGCAAATTATATAGAATTAATTGAAAATTTAGAATATGGAAAAATAATAATAAGTAAAATTGTTCCAAAATTAGAAAAAGAAGAAAAAAAATATGAAGAAATAAAAAAATGTATGGAAGAAATTTCAAATATTTTTTACAAAAATACAATTAAAAGAATAAAAGAAACTACTTTTAAAAAATTTCTTAATTTATTTCAAAGTGAAGAATTATTTTATGAAGAATTAAACAAACTTAAAAGTTTATTTAAAATTAAAGAAAATGAGAATTTGGGTTATTTGGTTTTTAATTTTAAAAATGAATTTTTAAAGAAAATTATATTTAGTTATGAAAACATTCTTCAACAATTAAATTTGAATTTGAATATTATTTCAAACATCGAGAAATAAAAAAGAGGATGAATGAATTGGATTCTAATGAAATAATAAATGAAAAAAAAATAACAGAAAATATTAAAAAAATAGAGAATATTCTATCTGATTTAGAATTAATTTTTAGTGATATTAAATTAAAAATAAAACCTTTAGATCCAATTTCCACAATATTTATTAATTTATGGAATACTCAAATCTTTGAATTTTTATTTAAAATAAAATCTAATGAAATCAGAGATTTAAATAATTCATTAAATGAAGAGTTTGATATTAATGATATTGATCAATATTTAAAAGTTAAGCAATTAATTATTATTTTTAAAAAGGTAGCAAATTATCATCCCAAAAATATTAATGATGAAGAAGATGAGATAGAAGACTATGATCCAAATATATCAGATGAAGAAAAGGTACAAAATGAAGAAAAAGAGAATAATTTATTGAAAAATATTTCGAGAGAAAAAATAGTAAATAATTTAAATAAAAGTTATTCAGTCAAAAATATTGATGACAAAACTTTTTTTGAATCTCTTACAAAAAAAATTGAAAAATTCAAAAAAGAAATAAAAGTGAATGATATAAATCTAATAATAATCAATGCCTCAAAAAAAATAAAGCAAGCTAAAGAATTATTAAATAATAGAAAAGGATTTTCAAAAAATATTGAAGAAATACATATGATTATGAATAATTCAAAATTTACAATATATTATATTGAAAATAAAGATAAAAATACTTTAGAATGTGAAAAAATAGGATATAATTGCAAAGTAATTTTTTATAAAAATACCAAAGAAAAATATATTGAAGATATTATTGAGTTACAGCAAATTGCCTCTTTAAATCAAAATAAAAATCAAAATAATCAAAAATTTATTGATATTATTGATAAAATCAAAACATTAATGGAATATTGCTCTTTTTTAACAGCAAAAGGTTTTCCTGATTATTTTAGTTATGAATTAATCATTGAAAATAATGAAGAAAAATTAATGGATTCTACATATAATAATTCAACTTCTTTAGATGATGAAATAAGAAAGTTAAGAACATTTTTAAATAAAATAAATAATTTACAAATTGAAAATTATAAAAAAACAAGTTATTTAAAATTTTTTTCAGGTCAACAATTACTTAAGATTAATAATTATATTAATAATCAAACTACTAATAATGTAAAACTTATTTCTTCAATAAAACAATTATTATTTTATTTAATTGGAAAAAATATTTCTGAAATAAAATTGTCTTTGAAGGAGAAAGAAGAAAAGACTTTAGATATTGAAAAAAAAATGATTAATATGTTTCAAAATATTGAAATATATTTAAAAGAAATAATAGAAAAAAATAAATTAAATGAAGAAAAAATTTTTGATAATTCACTTATAAAGAATAATAATTATGAAAATCATAAAGGGATTGTTATATCTGAAAATAAAATGATATATGAACAAGCTCTCAAATTTTATTTAGAATTAGTTGGAAATTTTCCTCCAAGATATTCTATTCTTATTTGTAATGAAGAAACAACATATGAAGAATTATTAGCATTTATATATTTATCATCAATGTGTAAATTCCATTCTTTATTTTTAATATTAAAACCTGATAAATTACAACTTTCATTAAGAATTTTATTACAAGAAAAAATTGAAGATATAATTTATGATGTGAAAAATAAAAAATCAGAAATAAAATCATTAATAATAATTTTATTTAATGATATTGGTAAATCAGATATTGGAAAAGAATTAATTAGAATAAAATTTATAAAAAATATTGAAGAACCAAATGTAAGTCTCCCAATAATAGATAAAACTGAAATTGTTTCTTCTTATGTTGCCGGATATGGAAAAAGTGTATATATTAAACAAAAATTTGAAGAAGAATTTAAAAAAGATATTAGTTCGAATAAATTTAAATATATTTGTTTTCCCTTAGGAGGGGAAGTTAAAAGGTCATCAATAATGAATAGATTAAAACAGTTAAATTTAGATTCAAATTATATTTATGGATTACATTTAGATTTATCTGAAACTAAACAAATTGAATTATTTGAAGATTTTTTATTTTCTTTTTTGATTTTAAAGGAATATACTCAAAATGAAGATATATTTTGTTATCAAGATAATGTTCATATTAAAATAGAGATTCCAAAACTATTTTATGATTTTTCTGAAAAATTTATGATTTTGAAATTGTTTAAAAAAACAAATCTTGAAAAAATAACCAAATTTCAACTGTTAAATGAATTAGATAAAAATTTTGATGACGAAGAAGACATTAAAAAAGATAAAGAATTATATATGAATTATACAAAAAATTTAATAACTGAAAAAACAATACGTAATCCTTTGGATGAAACAATGATTCCAGAAGACATTCAAAATATTAGAAAAAATCATAAATATTTATATCAATCAGATATTCAAGTTGTTTGTAATTATTTAGATTTATTTGACACTAATAAAATCATTTTAGAAAAAAAAAATTTAATTTTTTATTCTTTGGTTCAAATTAATTATGAATTAGAAAAACATTTTTATCATTATTCAAGATTTATAGATGAAAAAAGATGTGAAGTATTAATAAATAAATATATAAAAATACCAAATTGTTCTTATCATCAAATCTATATTTTTATAAAAGTTTTCTCTCATCAACTTAAATTATTTTCAAATAATTATGCTTTAATGGCAGAAACATTATATGCAGGTAACATTGATAGTAGAATAAGAGTAGATTTACTAAAGTCAATTTTAAATTTAACGCAATTTTTCACTGAAGGAGCATTTAATGATATAGTAAAAGAACAAAATCAAATATCATTGAATTATGATGAAAATACAATTAAGAATATAACAGATATTTTAGCATCAAAAGAAAAAATTGTTAATTTTGAAAATTTAAAAAATAATAGTTTAGTTTGTATTGATGAGGATGGTCAAAGTTTAACTATTGTAACAAATATTTCTCCTGAATCAAAAGATTATAAAGATTTAGAAAAATTTTATAATATGGGAAGAAATTTTGGAAAAGAAACTAACAAAAGATTACACTTAATTGATTTTAATACTAATAAATTTGATGAAAATAATTTCGATGAACCAATTAAAGAAGATGAAAAAAAAATTCCAAATTTTAAATTTCTCAAAGTTATACAAAAATATTTATGTTTAAAGGATAATATTCAAACAATGAGAGAAAAGATTGGTTCATATACTTTCACAGCAGATAATTTTTTTAAAATGATTTTAATTTTATTAAGAATAAAATCAAAAATTCCTGTAATATTAATGGGAGAAACAGGTTGTGGAAAAACAAGTTTAATAAATTCAATTTGTGCTTTATCAGGATTTAAATTAATTTCAATAACAATAAATGCAGGAGTTACTGATAATGATATAGTATCTTTTATTGTCAAAAATAAATTAAATGAAGAAGAAATAGAATATGAAAAAAATGAAGATGATTTAATTGAATATACGAGTAATTTAGAAACTTCAAATTCAAAAGAATGTATTCATGAAAATAATGAAACAATAATATTATTTTTTGATGAGTTAAATACTTGTAATTCTCAAGGTTTATTTACTGAAATCATTTGTAAACATACAGTTCAAGGAAAAAAGATTAAAGATAATGTTATATTTATTAGTGCATGTAATCCTTATAGAGTTAAAATTCAAGAACAAGAAACAACAGCTTTAATTAAAAAAGATTATCTAAGTTCAAATATAAATTTAGTTTATACTGTTTATCCCCTTACTCATTCAGAATTATATTATGTTTTCAATTTTGGAATATTAAGTGTTGATGATGAAAAAAAGTATGTTGAAAATATTGCAGAATATGAGCTCTCTAAAATTATCAAAGATATAATAATTAAAAAAAAATTGACTGATTTAATGGTTGAGTCTTTTATTTTTTCTCAACAATATATAAGAAAAAAAAATGGAAAAGAATCAGTAAGTTTAAGAGAAATAAGAAAATTTTTTATCATTTACAATTTTATTTTAAAAGATTTTTTAAGAAAAAAGAACCAAAAACCATTAAGTGAAGAAGAAGATGATGATGAAATAAAAATAAAAATTGATTATGAATTTTATAAAAATAAAAATGAGGAAATGATTCATAAATACTCAATTTCAGTGGGTTTATATATTTGTTTTTATATTAGATTAATGAAAGAAGATGAAAAACAAGATTTTGTAGAAGGAATTACCAAAATTTTAAAAATTCCTTTCACAGAATATCCAATATTATTACAAAATGAATTAATAGATAATATTAAAATTGAAAAAGGAATAGCAGCAAATAAGACATTGAAATTAAATTTATTTATTACATTTATAGGAATAATAACAAGAATAGCAGTTTTTCTTGTTGGCCCTCCAGGATGTTCTAAAACTTTATCTATAAATTTATTAAAAAATTTTATGAAAGGTATTAATTCAAATTCTAAATTTTGGAAGCAATATCCTCAATTATTTGTAACTTCTTTTCAAGGTTCTTTAACAGCTACTTCAAGTGCAATTAAAAAAACTTTCATTAAAGCTGAAAATCATTTAAAAAATTGGTTGAAAAATAAAAAAATTAAAGAAAATGAAGAAATAGATGGTAATGATATTATTTCTCTTGTTTTTATTGATGAAATTGGTTTATGTGAAATTTCTCCTTTAAATCCTCTTAAAGTTATTCATTCATTTCTTGAATTAGATTATAAAAATAAAAAAGATATTGAAAAAATTGCATTTGTTGGTATATCAAATTGGAAATTAGATGCTTCAAAAATGAATAGAGGAATATTTTTAAATGTATTTAGTCCTGAATCAAATGAAAATGATATGTTTGATACAGCAAATGAAATAGTGAAAATTTATGATCCTTTATTTGTTGATAAAGAAGAGAATAAAAAATTAATAAAAGACATATCCCAGGCTGTTTATAGATATAAAATTTATTTAAATAAATCATTAAATAATAATAAAAATTTTCATGGTTCAAGAGATTTTTATAATTTAATTAAATCAGTTGTTAAAAGAATTAAACAAAAAAAAGATTATGATATTGTAGATGAAGTTTTCTTTTCAATTGAATGTAATTATAATGGGATTTTAAAAGAAAATGAATCTTATGCATCAAAGAAAATAGAACAAGAGTTTATTAAAGAATATAATAAAAATAATCAAAAAAATATCCAATATAATAAATTTAATGTTAAACAATATATTTAAAATAATCTTAATGACAAAGATAGTAGATTTTTATTATTAATAACTCAATCTTCTTTAAGTCAATATTTAATTATTCAATTGTTAAAAAATAAAGAAAAAAATAATTATGTTTATTATCTTGGAAGTTTATTAGAAAATGATATATATAATGAAATATATTCAACAAAAGCAATAACTAAAATTAAATACTATTTAGAACAACCAATTATTTTAATACTTAAAAATTTATCAACAACATATTCATCATTTTATGATTTATTTAATCAAAAATATCATCGTTTATTGGGAAAAAAATACGCAGATATTTCAATAAAAAATGTTACAGCTCCTGCATTTGTTAATAATGAATTAAGAATAATTGTTTTAATTACTCAAGAAGCTTATGAGAAACAAGATCCTCCTTTTCTTAATAGATTTGAGAAATTTATTTTTTCATCTGAATATTTATTAAATGAAGAACAAAAGAAAGTTACAAATGAATTTATGAAGATTAAAAATATATTTAAAAGTTCTGAAGAATTAAAAATTAACCCTCAACATGAATTAATTAATTTTAATAAAGAAGAAATAAATTCAATTATATTTGATTTTAGTTTAGAAAATAATAAATATCAAGATCATATTTTATCCAAATTATCGAGAACATTTCCACAAGAATTAATTGCTTTTTTGAATATTTTTATGAATAAAAAAAGTTATAAATTTATAATTAATAAAATAAAAGAACATTATAGTAAAACTGTTCATTCAAATTTAGAAAATTATTTAAAAAATATTACAAATTCAAAACATATAATTTATACTTTTACTTCAATTCTTAAAAATCAAATTAAATTCAAAGAAGAAAAAATAGAGAATGAAACCTTTGGAGAAATCAAAAAAGAAGATATTGAACAAATTTTAGCAAAAAATATAAAATCTGAAAGACAATTAGAAGAAACTTTAGATTATTTTTATTCAAATGAACATAAAATAATTATGGTTCATTTTGAAGATAATTTTGATATAGATCATTTAGAGTATATATTGTTTACTATTGAAAGAATTGAAAAAGAAAAAAAAGAAAATAAAAAGATATTTTTAATGATAATTCATTTAAAAAGATCAATACCTTTTAGAGAGTCATATGTGACTAATTTAAGTTCATATGAACAAATTTTCATTGATAATATAAATGGAAAACACGAAGAAATAACTGATTTGATAAAAAAGTCTCCAATAGAACTTTTTGATACAAGTTTGATTAATATTGAGAAACAATTTTCAAAAAAAATTTATCCCGTATATACCTATATAGATTATAGTTTTGGAGATAAATTAATAAATTCTAAAGAATATATTGACCATAATATTAATATTCTTCAAAATAATCAAGAATTAAGAAAAGAAATATTTGATAAAATAATTCATAAAATTGCACAAGAGGAAAAAATATGTGATTCAATATTTAAAACATATAATTTTGAAAATAAAGAATTTACTTCATTAATGTCTCAAGAATTAAAAGAAACATTTTTTAAATATTTAGTAAAAATAATAGTCAATTTAGAGAAAATTGGGTATATATATTCTTACCCAAATATTAAATCTGATGAAAAAAAAATAGAAATTTGGGAAGATTATTTAGCTCAAATCGATATTTTTGAAGGAGATATAAATATGAATATTAAAGGAAATAAAATTAATGTTAAATTTAATACTTTTCCATGTTTAGATTTAATTAATTCTATTCAAAAAATAATCAATAACAATAAAGATGAATATCAAGAACAAGAAAATAGAGTTAGAAACTTTATTTTACCTTCAGATTTGTTAATTGATGAATATAATGAAAATGAAGAAGATGAATCAGATTATAAAGAAAAGGTAACATTAATTAATGAGTATTTCAAAGATAATGAAGAAAATAAAAAAGATTCAAAATATGGATTTATTATGGGATATATAGAAGAGTATTTTGATTTTCCAAAAGATGAGCTAGTGGATAAAATTATCTCAAAGATTAAAGACCCATTTTTTAATAAACATTTTAAATTATTATTTGATGAATATTGTTTCCAATACTACATTGGTATTATAGGGGAAAGGAAAAATGAATATTTAGAGTTAATAAAATTTTTAATTAGTTTAAGATTCTCATTAAATAATCATGATTTTAATAAATCTATTTTTATCAAAAATATTTTATGGTTAGAAATTTATAAAGAAACAATGATTTATATCTTAAATATTCTCAGAGATATTCTGAAAATTGAACCAAATACAATTGAATTAATTAAACAGTTAAAAGATAATCATGATGTCGATTATATTATTTCTGACCATCATCCTGAATTTAAAAAGCAAATAAATTATCCTTTTTTAATTTATTTAGATTCTATAAGTTTTATAATAATAGAGTTTGTTTTAAAAAATGATTTTCAAAAAATAAAACAAAATTTAAATTTATTTTCAAATATTATTAACAATGCCGAATTTCTTAATTTAAATTTAAGATTATATTCAAAAGATTTTTATAGGTTTAAACTTTCATATAAAATTATTGAATTATTGGATCAAAACAATATAAATGATCAAAAGGAATTTCTAAATAAATATATTCAATTTATATTTTCAGAAAGAAAATTAATTAAAGAAAATAAAATAGAAGAGGCTTATAAAGAATTTAATAATCAATATGAATTATTATCAAACATTTTTAATAATAAAGAAGGTTTTGAAAAATTAATGATTTCTCTTATTGTATCAAAATATAAAGAGGTAAATAATGAAGAGTATAAAGCAAAATTATGTAATAAAATTATCAAAAATAAAAATCTCCTAAAATTTTCTATTGAATTATTTGTTATAATATTTAAAAAATATGATGTTGAACCTGATTGTATAGGAGAAAATAATAATGAACCATTAAATCCATTCAGTAAATATTTAAAAGATAATGCTATTTTAAAAGAAATAAATGGAGAAGGAAAAGAAATGCCAATTGAATTAAAAGATATATTAAGAAGAATATTTAAATTTAAGATTGAAAAATATTTTTTAGTATTAAAATCAAAAATAAATTCAGATGAAAATAATGAAGATGATAGAATCAAAAAGGAAATTGAAGAATTAATTGAAAATGATTCTTTTGAATGTTTTAAAAATGCGTATGAAAATTTAACAAAAATAATTTTGAATGCTTCAGAAGAAATTTATAATAAAAATATAAAAGAACAATACTGTATTGCTTATTGCCATATTTATTTACAGAATTTCATTAAATATTGTTTTAGTCAAATTGAGTATACATCAGAAATTAAAGGTAATTTTATAGAATACTTAAATAATTTTGAAGGAAATCCTTTAAACAACACTATAATTGTTGTGTTATTAAGGATAATAAAAGAAAGGTTTATCAAAGATATTTCTCAATTTTCTAATAATGAATGGAAACAAAAATATCATCTTGAAAATTTATTCAGAGATAATCAATTAATGCCCACTGATAATATTTTAAATTTCTTTTATAATGGTAGAAATGAAAATAATTTTAAAACAATTTTAAATGAAAAAACATCAATAGATAAAAAAGGAGGAGAATTTAAAAACTTAAACGAAGAAACAATTTTTGATGTACTTGATTGTTTTATAAATCAAAATTTTAGTTCATTAAAATCATCTAAAAAGATAAAATTTAGTAACTGTGAATCATATAATTCATATAAACAATATTTTTCCAAAAATCAAAAAGCAAGAAATTTAATAAATTTATTTTTTGATGAACAAATATTTAATCAAAAAATAATACCAATTATTAATGAATTAAACACAGAAGAATTTGAGTTAATATTATATAGTTATAAAATATGTTTATCATGTTCATTATCTAACAATAATTCAATTTATTCAAAAATGATAAGTCAAAATTGTATTAGAGAAATATATGATTCATATATTCCAGGAGCAGAATTATTTTCTGATTTATTTGTAGAATCATATTATTCAATTAAAAAATATATTGAAACAAGTGATAAAAGATCTTGTGGGGATGGATTTTATGTCTGTAATTGTGGAGAATGGTATTATACACCTCCTTGTGGAGTCCCTATAACAATTTCATATTGTATTAATTGTAAAAAAGAGATAGGAGGTAAAAATCAAATATTAACTAAAAGAGGAAAAGAAAAATATGAAAAAGAAATCATCAGAGTTTATTATAATGAAAAAAATAAAGAAAATGTTCAAAAAAGAAATGACTTAAAAAAGATATACAAAGATCAATGGTATGATTCAATATTATTTGAAGATTTTGAAAAAGAAATTAAAAATAAGGTGAATAAAGATTATAAAGGTATAATTTGTAATAATTATAACCTTTTTCAACTAGTAAAGAAAAAAATAAGAAATTAATCA
>JAEEGK010009987.1_pt1 | contig 21975 bp, 16 predicted proteins | sample 8958771 | NCBI WGS metagenome assembly JAEEGK01 (sample SAMN16246547, study PRJNA631951) | gut metagenome | biome: gut microbiome; feature: rumen; material: SC-attached | host: Bos | place: Iran: Karaj | collected 2018-10 | reverse complement strand
TAAAAAAAAGAAATAAAAATTTATCGAAATAATTTTTATGATAATAGTATTAAATTAAATGAATATGAAAATATTTTATCTATTGATAAAATATTGCTAAAAAATCAAGAAAAAAAAAAAAAAAAAAAATTCGATTGGAAAAAATTAATTCATCAACAAGAAGAATTAAATTGGAGATTTTTATCTTATACTCCATTAAAATTAAAAAATAATAATAATACTATTAATCAAAATGTAGATAATATAAGAACATATTCTGCTTTTACTCCAACTTTTAGAAATAAAAAAATTATGAAAAATAGTAGTATTTCTATTTTAGGAATTTTAGAATCTGCTGCAAAAGAAAGTAAAGGAAGATATACTTATAATGTGTAATAAATTAAAAAAATAATTTAACTGTATTATTAATTTACATGGTAATTATTTAATAATTAATTTACAAAAAAATATAAAAAATATTAATAATTTTTTTTTGAATTAAAATAAAAAAATCAATGAAGAAAGAAAAGGTATAATAAATAATTGATAAGATATGTAATAGAATCAATAATTATTTCAATAAAAGCAATTAATTCATATTAAAAGATATATAAAATTAAAGTAAATAAGAATTGGATAGAAATATATATTCTTAGATTGGAAGAAGAAATTTGGAAGTTAAGATAAGTTTTATTTGTTTTTTTTTCCATAAATTGTTGTTTTCTTGTTTAAATTTAGATTAAAGTTCTTAATAATTGTTTAAATGATTTATTTTTGAATATATATTAAATCTTTATATATAAAACAAATGATAATAATTATACTTAATTTAAGGTAATTCCTTATTTTTTATTCAATATTTGGATAAGGTTTATATAATATTAAATCAGATTCATTTGGAATAATAATTTCATTATTATTAAATGAATTTAAATTATAATTATTAATACTACTTTCAAAATATTTTCAAAATTACTAATATTGATCATCTGATTTATTTATATTTTTTATTTCAATAATTTTTTCTTCTTTTCTTTCTTTTTTATTTTTCTTTTCTTTTAAATTAATATCTTTAAATAATAATTAAAAATATTTTGATTTTTTAATAACCATTTATTATATATTAATACACTTAGATATAATATTATTGCTATTCAATTAATATTTTTAGAAAGGAATTAAATTTTCTAAATCAATTATTTCCGATATTTTTCTTTTGAATTTTCCTTAATTTTTTTGCTTTATATTTATAATGTCTGTGATGTTTAAGTGCTTAAAATATTCGGCATTATTTTTTTTGATATATGAAAATTATATTATCAATTGTTAAATTATAAACAAAAGAAAAAATCATCAAATAAAAATAATAAGAAACTAACAATTTTAATGTATTGTTAGTCATATTTACACTATTAATAAAAATATATGGAATTGAAAAAAATAAAAAAAATAAAAAAAAGTGTTTTCAAATTTTTGAATAGAACCAAAATAAATAAAGTATTTTAAATTTTAAGTTGTTCCATTAAATAAGTAGTTACATATCTACTTTGTGAATTGACAGTCATTTTCATTTCCGTAACTTCTTTAATTAAATCATTAATAAAATCAATAACAAAATCAAGAATTTCTTCTTTTTTATATTTTTCTAAATGATAATTAGTAATTAAAAATGAAAGATCATAACCTTCTTTAGGGACTTTTCTTAATAACTCTAATTGATTAGCTCTATTCATTAAATATTTTCCATAAATTCCAATAATTAATTTTTCAATATCAGCATGTTTTTTTAAAACAACATTAACATTAACACTATTAATTGAGCTTTGAATTTCAACTTTTTCTTCATCACTTCTTGTTATTACGATTGGTTCATTTATTAATTCTGGTGACTCATTCACTTCCACTTGAGGTCTATTTATTTTCTCATATTTTTGACTTGGAAAATTTTGCAGACATAATGCTTCATTTAATGTTTCTCTTATTATTGAAAAATATGATTTGTAAGATTCCATTTTTTTTTTTTGTTGTTTATATATTATTTTTCAATTTTTTAATTTATTAATAATTATTTATTAATGATATTTATATTAAATATTTTTGAAATTTAATATGAATGAATATATTTAATTGTTTAAATTATTTATTTTTTTTAAAGTTTTTTATTATTGATAAGTAAAATTAGTTATTGAGTAATTATCATTATATTAATATATCATCTTCATTAACATTATAATTTTTAATAATATAATAAAAATAAATATATACAAAGAATTTTCATAAAAAGAAATACTTTTATTTATTACATATTATTTAAATAAATTTAATAAAATAAAGTAAAAAAAATGATAAATAATGAATCAAACTATATTCAAACTTTAGAAGAAAAAGGAATGTTAACTACTACAAAAAATTATTTACATAATAAACTAATAGAAACACTAAAAAATAAAAGTATAAAATCTCAAAATATATCAAATTTAATATCCGAAAATAAAAATAATCAAATATCATCTTTAATAAGATTAAGTTATAGTATAATATTAGATTTTTTTTCAAAAATGAATTTACCATATTCATATTCAACATTTAATAATGAATCTAAAATACTTCTTTCAAATACAAGTATTCCCTTTACAGAAACTGAAATAATAAATCATTTAAATATAAACATGTATGAATTTGAAAGATCAAAAAAAAATATTTTATCTGGAATTCAAGATTCTACTTTATTTAATAATGGAAATAATTTAGGATCAACCTTTTTATTTTATTTAATGAAAAACAATACAAATTTTTTAAAAAATGAAATTGAATGTCAAACTAATATTAGTCTAATAACAAATCCAATTAAATATAATAATGATGATAACAACTCTAATAATAATATACTTGATTATTTTAGTATAGATGAAAAGTTAAAATTAATTGAAGAGAAAAATTATAAAAAATTAACTTTAGATAAAATATTTCCTGTTAGTTTAAGAGAAAATAGATTTATTAAATATAAAGATAATATTGATAAAAGATATGAAGAAGAATTAAAAAATGGAATTAATAGATTTCAAAGTCTTGAAATTGGAAAAATGAGAATTGAAGAAAATAAAAAATATTCTGAAAGAATTGAAAAAATAAAAGAAGAATATGAAAAGCAATTAAAAGAAAAAAATGATTTATTAACTAATAAAATTAATGAATTTGAAAAATTTGAAAAAGAAATAAAAGAAGAATATGAAAATAAAATTAAAGAAGATAATATCATTATTCAAAATAAAATTAATTCTCTTGAAGAAAAAGAAAATGAAATTGATTTAAAGTATAAAAATGAATTAAAAGAAATTGAAAATAAAAAAGATGAATTAAAACTTAAAGAACAAGAAATAAATTATATTAAAGAAATGCAAGAAGAAAATATTAAAAGTGAAATAGAAAAAGTAAAAAAAAATTATGAATTTCAATTAAATGAAGAAAGAATAAAATTAGAAGAAGAAAATCAAAAAATTTTATCTGAAAAAATGGAAAATGATAAAAAAGAAAATTTAGAGAATATAGAATTAAAAAATCAATTGAATAACATGAAAAAAGAATTAGATGAAATGAAGGATATTTATTCAAAAACAAATATTGAAAATTCAAAATTAAAAGAACAAATTAAAGAAATTAATAATAAAAATTTACATTTATTAAGAGCATCAAATAGAAATAATAATATTAATAATAAATTAAATAATGAAATTAAAGAATTTAAACAAAATTTAAATGATTTGAAAAAAGAGATTATCAATGAAAAACCAAATGATAAAAATTTAAATAAATCTCAACTTCAAAAAATACAAATGAATAATTCAAATATAAAAAATAATATTAATAATAATAAAATTAATAATAATTGTAGTGTGTCAATATCAGGGAAATTATATGAATCAATGCCTAATCAAAATCCTAAAATAATTATAAATGATAATAATGAAAAAAATAAAAATAAAAAAGAAAATAAAAAAGAAAATAAAAATCTTAATATGAATATTCCAAGAAAAAGAGTAAATAATATTTCTAAAAAAATTCCAGGTTATAATGATAGAAGAAAGATATTAGAAGAATTAGAAAAAGAACAGAATTTATTAAGTTCTGAATTAAGAAGTGAATTTAAAAATTTATTAAATAATGATCTTCCTATTGTTTTACTTAATAAAGAAGCAATTGAAAAAATGAAAGAAACAAATAATCTTAATGATTTAATATATAAAAATATTCAAAATGAAAGAGTTAAATCTTTAAATGATTTTTCAAATGAAATAAGAACAATAAAAAATAAAGAAAAAGATAATGATAATAAAGAAGAAGAAAATAAGGTTGAAAATATAGAAAAAGAGATAATTAATGAAAATAAAGAAGAAAGTAAAGAAGAAAGTAAAGAAGAAAATAAAGAAGAAAATAAGATTGAAAATAATGATGATGAAAATATAAATGAAGAAAAAGAAATAAAAAGTAAATCATCAAGTATAAATGAAATCCAATCTCAATCAAGTAGTTTAAATGATATTAAAAAAGCAAGTTCAGATAATAATAATTCAAATAAAAAAGAAAATATAAGTATAGAAGATAAAAATAATCTTAAAGAAAATGAAGAAAATAAAAATTCAATTATTGAAACAATACTAAATCACAACTCAATAAAAAAGAACAATGAAAGTATAGAACAAATAATTAAAAACAAAATACCAATAATAAATAATTCAATAAATAAATCAAATAAATCAATAAATAAAACTCAAAATACATTTTCTCCAAAAAATATTAATAATCAAACACAAAATTCAAAGAAAAAAGAAACAACAAATTCACAGAATATAAATAAATTTCAAAATATTGATTATGACAATATTTATAATGATATAAATAATAAAGAAGACAATAAAAATGAAGAAATAGAAGAAATAAATGATGAAATAGATTATGATATAAGTGGAAATTATGATAAAAAACAAAGTACAGATAATAAAGATAAAAAAGGAATTGGAAGTAATAATAAAGTTAGTATTTCTAATATAAGTGGAATTATGAAAAATAGTATTAAAGATAGTATAACTGAAACTAATTTTGATAAATTATTACAATTTAAAAAAGATGATAATAAAGAAAGTCTTAGTTATAATGAATTTGATGGTTCCAGTAATTATAAAAAAAAAGTTCTTTCTTCTAATAATCAAATTAAAACAATAAGTGGAAAAGAAATTACTGAAGAAATTATAAATAATGAAGAAAGTATATAAGAAAGATTAAAAATATTTTTTTTAAATTAATAAAATAATAATATTTATTTTAAATAAAATTAAAATGATATTTGATGATTCATCAATAAATAAAAAATCAGAAGAAGAAAACAATAATAATAGTGAAATAATAGAGAAAAAAAATAATGATTTTATATCAAATGAAGATATAAATATAGAAGATAAATCAAAATATAAAAATGAGAAAGAAAAATTAAAAAATTTTATGAATTATGAAATAAATAATTCAAATCAAATAGAAAAATTTAAAATACCTCCAAATTTAAAAAAAACATTTATAGTAACAATAATTTTAGCATCTTTAGGTATAATATTAATAATATTAGGATTTATAAATGCAATTGCAGATGCAACTCCAGGAGGAGGAATTATGTTTTGGATTCTAGGAGGTATTGTAATTATTCCAGGAGGTTATTATTCTTATCAATTTTACAAAGCTAAAAATACTAATGATGAATATAAAAGACAAGATATTTTAGATAATATACCTGAATTATAATATTAATTATTTAATATTTAAAATTATTATAAAAAAAATTATTATAATAAAAAAATTTAAATTTCAAAGGAAAAATGACAGAAGAAATAGAAAAATATAAAATAATATTTTTAGGAGATCAAGGAGTAGGAAAATCATCAATATTAAATCGCTTTTCTGAAGATAAATTTGAGCAAGAATACCAAGCAACAATAGGTTTAGATTTCCATAGTAAAAATATAACAATAAAAGGAGTAAATATTCGTTTATTATTATATGACACAGCAGGACAAGAAAAATTTAAATCTTTAATACCAATGTATATAAGAGATGCAAATATAATAATAATAGTTTATGATATTGCAAATAAAGATTCTTTTATAAATACAAATCATTGGATTAAAGAAACTAAAGATTTAAAAAGAGATGATGCTATTTTTGTTCTTATTGGAAATAAAATTGATTTAAATGATAATAGAGAAATTTCCTTTGAAGAAGGAGAAAAATTTGCTAAAGATAAAAATTTTATTTTTTATGAAGTTTCTGCGAGAAGTGGTGAAGGAATACAAAATTTATTTAATAATTATATTTTTCCTTTAATGGCTAAAAAATTTTCTATTGGAAATGATGATGATGATAAAAATTATCATGCTGATGATGAAAGAAATGAAGGGAATGTTAAGTTAAAAAAACAACAAAAGAAAAAGAAAAGTTGTTGTGGAAAAGGAAAAAAATAACAATTTTTATTTTATTTAATTTTTTATGTTACATATATTCAATTTTTATTTATATAATTTTTAATAGTAGGTTGTATAAATTTAATTGAATAAAAATATTTATTTTGCCTAAATAAAGTTTTTCTATATTAAAATATAATATAATAATATAATTTTTTTTTTGATAAATTAAAAATATTTAAATAATATCATTGTAATTAAAAAAAAAAATCAAAAAAATCAAATCACATAAAATCATTTTAAAAATACATATATTAATCATATAACATTGTATAATATTTACATTATTAAAAAATAAAACATTTATTATTACTTTCATCAAAATGAATTTTATTTTTAATAGTTTTATTATACTTTTTATAACTTTCAATTCTAATAATTTCAATTTTTATAAAAGTCACTTTTTTTTTATTTAATGTTTCTCGAGTTTTTTCATTTGATAAAGACTTTAAATTTCTACTTCTTCCATTTTTTTTATTACCACGAAAAATATAAGATTTAGAAATATTATTAATACGAGGAGTAATATCAAAAGAAACATTAGAAATATCATAATTATCACCCATAATAATTAAATAAATTTAATTTTAAATTGAATAAAATAAAACAATCTTTTTTTAAATAAATAAAAAATTATTTTATTACATTTTAAAATGGATTCAACACCAAATACAACTCCATCAGAAGAAATTCCAATAAAGGGAAATCCAATATTAGATTTATATGAAGCAAATAAAAAGTGTTTTGATTGTGAAAATGAAAATCCAAGATTTATATCTGTTAATAACGCAATAACATTATGTAAAAATTGTTGTGAAGAACATAAAAAATTAGGTAATTCAATTTCATATATAAGATCTCTTGAAGAACCTTATGATGAATATATTTTAACTTTCTTTAAAAAAGGAGGAAATGCAAAATTAAAATTTATTGCTGATACTTTAAATGTAGATTTAAAATTACCAATTGAAAAAAAATATAAAACATATGCTTTAGATTATTATAGAAGAAATTTAAAAAAAAAAGTTTTAGGAGAAAAAGAAATTGAAGTAGATTTTCCTTTAGAAAAAGTAAATGAAGAAGTAGAAAATGCAGTAAATACTTTTCCAGAGTTTGATGATTATAAAATAAATAATAATGAAGAAGAAGAAGAAGAATTATTTAAAGGAGCTCCTGAGTGGTTAAATAAATTTAGTTCTAAACTAAAAATGTTTGGAAGAAAAGTTACTGATAAAATTAAAGAAATGGAAATTAAAGAAAAAATAAAAAATGGAGGAAATGTTGCTTTAAATGGTTTAAAAAAAACAGGAACTTTTATCGCTGAAAAAACTGCTCCTGGAAGAGAAAAAATTGCTGAAGGTGCTTCAAAAATTGGAGAAGGTGTTTCTAATGCTTTTAATACTGTTAAAAGTAAAATTGTTAAAAAAGCTATTGATGAAAGTATTAGTAATATTACTCAAGGAAGTTAAATTTTTATATTTTTTTGAATAAAATTTTTTTTATTCAATTGTTCAAAAATAAAAAATAATATTTATATTTATTTCAAATTGTCTTTTTGAAAAAATAATTAATAAAATAAAAAAAATAACTTATTAAAAAAAATATGTCAGACTTACCATTATATTCAAATAAATATTTTGAAAGTAAAAAAAAACATAAAATAAAAAAATTATAGTAATAGGAAAATACCGTCAAAAATTATTAGAAAAAGGAGCAAATACAATAGCAACATTACCTAGAAATTTTAAGAGTTTACCATCTTATGACAATAATAACAGAGTTAACAGTACAGATTTTTTTAATGCTTTATCTTCATGTGGTTTGAATGTAATTAAAGAAGATGCATCTTTAATTCAAAGATTTATAGATCAAGAAAATTCCAGTATGTTAAATTTTGAAGAATTTCTTTTTGCTTTAAGAGGAAAACCAAATGAAGAAAGACAAAATGCAATTGATTATGTTTTTAGTATTTTTGATAATGGTTCCGGTGTCGCTGATGTTAATCAAATGAAACAAGTTTTTAATTGTCAGAAACATCCTAAATTTACTATGGGAAAATTAAATGAAGATCAAATGTTTTATTTGTATCTTAAAAATTTTAATAATGTTGTTCAACCTACTGTTACTAAGAAAGTAAATATTTTTTTTTAAATTTTTTTTTTAATTTTTTAGGAATGGGATGATTATTATGCTGGATTGTCTGTTGCTATTGATAATGATTCTCATTTTATTACTTTGATTAAAAATCAATTTAAGTTGGAATAAAACTGATTTTGGATAGATATTATTTTTTGTTTTTTTTTTAAATTTTAATTTTTTTTTATTTTTTCTTTTTTTTAATATATTTTGATTAAAAGAAAAGAAGTTATAAATTAATATGTAATCATTTATTTAATTATATAAATAAACTATATTTATTTAATTAAAATATATTTATTTAATTATTGATACAAATAAAATAAATATATCTATATATTAATTTTCTTCACTATTTTCTAAAATTCCTATATATAAATTATCATATAAAGAAGGATTATTAATTGAATAAGGGGATAAAATTGGAATTGGATTTTTATTAGTTTTACATTCAAGTAATATATCTTTATTCATATTTTCTAATTTTATTTCATTAGATAAATCTGATTTATAAATTTTACTTTTATCAAGTAATATAACTTCATCTAAATAACCTTCAGGATATTTTTCAGGAAAAATCATTATTAAAAAAATAAATAAAAAGACAGCATCATATATAAATGTAGTAGTTGAAAATAAATTTTCACAAACTAAAATTTGCAAATTTTTTTCAAAATAAAACTGTTTAATATAAAAAACTAATGCAATACCTAATATAATTCTTAAAAAAGAATAAATTAATGTGAATAATATATAACTTTTTAATTTGTGAATTTTATAATTATAACCAACAATATTTATAATATTATTATGATATACATAAATTTGTTCTTTTAATTTTTTTAATAAATGATTTCCTGTTTTTAAAGCAAAAAAAATTAAAACTATATACTCTATATAAATTTTAACTTCTCTTAAAAAAATAACAAAAAAAGACATATTAAGTAAAAAAAGAATTAAAAAACAATATTCAGAAATAATTTCAAATAAAAAAATAATACAATAATAAGCATTAAATAATACAATAATTTCAGATTTAAAAGTAAGACTCATAAAACCAGAAAGTAAAAGATATAATAAACTAAAAAAAATAGCTTTATAACTGCAGTAAAAAAAATAAGAAATAAAAGGCATAATTGGAGCAGATAAAGATAATATTTGCATTATTCCTAATTTTAAAAAATAAGAAGGTAAATTAAAAGTAAGTAAATGAATTGGTAAAAAATACATTATTCTATTATTTTTTTTTGAACATGATATTGTCATTCTTAATATAAAATATATTATTATTAATGAAACACAAAATATTAATATTGTTATTATTTTAATTGGACTTTCTGAGAAATCAAATAATTCTTTTATTAATTCTGTTATATAATCTAATTTTTCCATATTTTTTTATTTATTTTCAAAGAAATATTACATCATCTTTTTTTAAATAAATTTTTTATAAATAAATTAAAAAACTGAATAAAAATAATATATTATATATTTTTATTTTTTAAACGATTTAATAAAGAAATAATATTATTATTCTTTTAATTTGTAATTAAGTTAATAATTGTAAATATATTTAAATTTTATTTTTCATGAATATAAATTTTTAATAAGCTTAAAAAACTTCTTCAATTAAATTTTATTCTTATATAATTTTTAAGTATAATTTTCAATTTTTATTATAAATTTTATTCATTAATTTTTTTTCTTTTTTGATGTGATTTCCATTTTTTTTTATATAAATTAAATTTTTAACGTAATTAATAGATTAATGGGAGCAGAAAAATCAAAACAACAATATAACTTAGAACAAAATCCACAATTAGTAAATATAATATCTTCTTATTTAGAAATCAAAAAACCAGATGATAAAATTAATAAATTACTGAAAAAAGGAATTAAAAATAAAATAAAAAAATCAAATTTTAAAAAAAATTTTTTATCAAATGACAATGGATTTAAAAATTCTGTTTCACTATTAGATTTAATATATTTAAATGTAACAAATACATATTTAAAAGAAAAAGAAAATATAACTTTATATCAAAGTATTTTTAATTATGATATAATTGAATTTCAGAATAACAAAAAGGAATATGATGAAAACAATGCAAAAATTGCAAATATAATAAAAAATATCATTACTAATAATAATGAAACAAAAAATGAGAATATAAAAGAAATAAAAAATTTAGAACTAAGTGGAATATCAAATAATTTAATTATGGAAAAAAATAATTGTAATTTATTAAACAATAACCTTAGTACAGAAATATCAAATAGATCATCTGAAAAATTAATTAATGAAAAAAATAAAGATGAAATAAATATTTCTTTATCAGATAAAAAAGAGAATAATAAACAAAATACAAATAAGGGATTAAGAGGACCAAACAATAAAAAAATAAAAAATAATTTTTCAGAAAGTAATAATGAAGAAGAAAATAATAGTGTAAGAAATAATGAAGAAAATAATAGTATAAGAAATAATGAAGAAAATAATAGTGTAAGAAATAATGAAGAGAATAATTTAGGAAATGTAAATAATATAAATCATATGCAAGATTCCAATTTGTCAACTAATGATACAATGGAGAAAAATGGAGAATATGTTAATAATGAAAATAATTCTCCTAATTCTAATATTGTTAATAAAGAAAAAAATAGGAAAAATGCTAAAAGAAAGCCTAAAGCAAATATTATAATTAATTTAAAAGATTTCATTAAATATGATGTTTATGAAAAAAATATTATTAAATTAGAAACAAAAAGTAAAAGCCCTTCTCCAAAAATAAAAAATAATTTTAATCAAAATAAAAATAATAATGAAAAAAAGGATTTTATGCACTTAATCGATAAATATACTCAACCTAATAAATGTGCAAAAGATTTAATACATAATAAATTTTATGAAAAGAAAAAATAAAAAAAATGAGTCAAAAAAAATTCTATTGGTTTATTTTTAGATTTAATAAATTCAATAAATAACTTTTAATAAACTTTAATTAAGAATTTATTTGTTTAATAATTATACGAGTTTTCTTATCTCTTTAATTAATTTATATTATTAGAATAAAAAAAATAATATAAAAAAATAAGGTCTAATAATTATAAAACCTAAAAAATCAAAAACTAAATTTCTATTTAAAATCACTTATTCATATATTACTTATTTGTCATATTAGATTATTAATACTTTGAAGTTTTAATATTATAAAAAAATAGAATTATATTTTTTTTTAATAATTTATATATTTTTTACGAAAATCAATTAATTAATGAATTTAATTAATCTAAATATCATATATTTTAAAATTATAAATTATAGTCTTTATCAATGATTATTATTTCTATAGATATTATTATTATTATTTGTATTAATAGGAGTTTCCATAATTAAATTATTAAAAGTATAATCACTATAATTAGGATTTTGGACATTAACATTTAATAATTTAATTTGATTTCTTTCATTAATACGTTCATTTACATTTTGAATATTTAAATTATTAACATTATTTACATATTTTTCATTATTATTTATTTTTTTATAATAATTTCCATATTTAGGTTTAATTTGTTTAACTTGAGATAAATCAATAGTATTTTTTAAATCAAAACTATCATTTAATCTTTTATTATTCTTTTCATATATATTATTATTATATTTTTGATTATTATTATTTATTGATGAAACTTTAATCATTTCTTTCAGTGAATTATTCTCTTTTAATAAAACTTCTATTTTATTTTCAAGGAAATTAATATACTTTTTTTGTTGAATTTTTTGATATTTCAAAGCTTTCATCATTTTTTTTATTTCTTTTTCAGGATCTAAGAAAAGAAAACTTATTTTTTTTGCTTGGTTTGGATTTTTTAAATTTAAAGATTTATTCTGTTCAATTTGATTTTTGCAATTAGGACAAAATGGATTTTTTATTTTCAAAATTTGATTATAACAATAATCACAAAATAAACATCCACAAGAAACCATATAAACTCCTATTTGTTCTATATTTATTTTATTAATTTAAAACTTACGATAACATAAATTACATTTTTGTATTGATGTCATTTTTTTATTTTTCACTTTAAAAATTTAAATTTAATTTAATATAATTATTCTTTTTTATAAATATTTAATGTAATTTATTTACAATCAAAATAAAAACCAAAAAAATATATTAATTTAATATTTTATATTTTCATCATTATCATTATTAAAAGAAGAATTATTAAAATTATAATTATTTAAATTGAAAGAAATATTATTATTATTTAAAGGAATAATAACATTAATATTATGTTCATGTAAAATAGAGTTTCTTTTAATATCTTTTAACTCAGTAGAAATATTACTTCTATCATCATTCATAGAATTAATAAATGAATTATTATATTTTCCTTCACTAATCATATCTAATTGATTTGAATTTGAATGTGATTCAAAATATCTTTCTGAACTTTTTAACTGAGGTTCAACACATAAAAATAAATTCGCTGAAGTACCAAAAATTTTACTATATATTATATCCATTATTTGTTCATATTTACTCTTATTTAATTTATTATCTTGACATTTATTAAAATTATTTTTTATATCTTTTTCAAATTGTATTATTAATTCTTCATTATATTCTTTTGAAAATAAATTATTTATATCTATTTCATTTAATATATTAGAATAATTTTCATCTAAATTCTTTACTTCTTTTGTAATATTATTATGTATTAAATTAAGTGAAATTGGTAATTTATAAGTTTTTATTGTTTCAAATAAAATAAATAATATAATATAATATGAAAGATATGGTATAAAAGAAAAATGAGAAATATCAGTTTTAATTAAATCTTTATAATATAAAGATAAATTTTTATAAATTAAATAAGAAGTATTAGGAGTTGAAATACATTGAACTTTTACATAATAAATTAAAGTTTTTATTAATGAAGAAATGAAAGGAATATAATTTAAAGAATTTTCAGATAAAATTTCTAATTTATATAAATAAAAATTTATATGGGATATATGAACTTTTTTATAAGTTAAATCTTGAAATTCTGGATAATTAAAATTTGAATTTAAAAATAAAAGAAATGATATATAAAAGTTTAAATATTCTTTAACTAATTCTATATTTTTTTCAAAATCATAATTTATAATTTCAAAATTTGTAATAAGAATTGAAAAAAAATCACTATTTAAAGAAAGCTTTTCATTTAAATAATTGCTTTGTAATGAAAATAATATATTTTTATCTGAATATTTTTCAAGAAAACTTGATAAAACTTTTAAAGTTTTTATTTTAATATTTTCATTTTCTTCTTTATAAATAATAGAAATATTCATAAATAAAGGAAGAATTAATTCAAAATTTGAATTATATTTTTTTCTAGCAAGTAAATCATTTAATTTAATAAAAAAAAAGCTTTTAAAATTCTCTGTTTTTATTTCTTCAATAAAAATTTTAGCAAATAATTTCATTGCTTTATCATGTAAACTTTCATCACTTAAAATCAATAAATAATAGCTAATAATAATATCATAAAAATAAAAATAATTATTATTTAAATCTTTTAAAACTCTTCCACAAAGATATTCAATAATAGAAAAAATAACAATTTTACTTTCTTCTTTTTTTTTCTTACAATATTTTAAAATATATAAAAAAAAAATTTCCTTAAATTTATTCTGTTCACTTTCTTTATTAAGAGTTTGTTTTAAGTTAACATCTAATTCTTTTAAAATTTCTTTTCCATTTGAAACATCAGTAATTAAAATTCTTAAAAAATAAAACAAACATTTACTTAATTTTCTAAAGTCATTATATTTATTATTATTATTTAATAAAGAATAAACATTTGATTCATTATCTAAATTTAAAGTTGTCATATTTGCTAAAGAATGAGTATTTTCAAAAGGTAAAATATCAGCATTTAATTTTTTAATATTTTCATAATTTTCAATAACAAAAGGAAATATTTCTATATAAACATTATTAAAATAAATTAAAATTTGATGTTTATTTTCTTCGGTTAATATAAGATTTTTTTCTATATATTCATTTTTAAATATTTTACCTAAACAAAATAAATTTATTTTTAAAAAAGGATACATTTCATTATATAATATAATATTTGGTTCATTAACAGTATTATTTATTTTATTTAAATATGAATTTTCAATATGTAAATAAAGATTAATATCTTTTGTATCTTTAAATAAAATATTAAACATATGTGCAAAATAATATATAATAACTTTTAAATTTAATTTATTTTTATATGGATAATTTAAAGTTAATACTGAAATTTCTAATAAAATTTGCTGTAAATCATTATTCTTTGATAAACTTTCATTTAATTTTATAAATTCTTTTAAATTTAATGTTAATATTAAACAATTAAATAATGATTTTTTTGTGAAAATATTTTCTTTTTCATTTAATTTATTTTGTTTTTTTAATTCATTAATAAATTTAGTTCTTACTCTTTGTTTCTTTTCTAAAATTGGAAAATTATTTTTTCCTAATCTTTTCATTTTTTCTAAATTTTCATAATATTTTTCAATAGTGAATTGAAATTTTTCAGTTTTATCTAAATTAATAAATTATAAATTTACATATTTGATGAAAAAATTCATATATTTGTTGATATTTAGGAGTCTTTGGACTACAACAAGCACATCCCATTTTTTTTTAAGGAAATTTATATAATTGTTAAATTAAATTAAATAAATATAATATTTTTTTTATAAAACTTTTTAAAAATTAATTGTTAAAATTATTATATAATTGTTGATTAGGTGTTATTTTCATTGGGAAATTATTTTGATTAAAAGCAAAAGTGTTATTATTGTTTTGAATAAATTGATTGTTTTGATTTTGTTTATTTGAACTTTTTAAAAATTCATTAAATTTAAAATCAGTTTGATTTCCTCTTCCTTCGCCTTGTTTATAAGTTTTCATTAAATTGTTTATGTCGAATAAATTTGTATTTTTCATTAATTCTTCTTTTAATTGTTTTCCTTTGTTAATTTCATTATCATCTTCAATTTTTCCCATATTCATATTTAAATTTACTTGGGGTGTTAAAACTGGTGCTGCGCTTATTCTTGAATTGTCTTTTATTTCGTTTGAGTTGTTTTGATTTGATATTATATTGTTGTTATTTATTATATTGTTTTGTTGAATTGTTGTGTTTTCTGGGTTGTTGTTGATTGAATTTTCTTTAATATTGTTTTGAGGGAAATTATTTGGATTGTTCATATTCATATTAATATTTGAGGTATTTGTTATAGTATTTTGCATCATATTATTATTATTCTGCATCATATTATTATTATTTTGCATCATATTATTATTATTCTGCATCATATTATTATTTTGCATCATATTATTATTATTTTGCATCATATTATTATTATTTTGCATCATATTATTATTTTGATTCATATTATTATTTTGCATCATATTATTATTTTGATTCATATTATTATTTTGATTCATATTATTATTATTTTGCATCATATTATTGTTATTTTGCATCATATTATTATTATTCTGCATAATATTATTATTCTGCATCATATTATTGTTTTGCATCATATTATTATTATTCTGCATCATATTATTATTTTGATTCATATTATTATTCTGCATCATATTATTTTGAATCATATTATTATTTTGATTCATATTATTATTTTGCATCATACTATTATTCTGCATCATATTATTGTTTTGCATCATACTATTATTCTGCATCATATTATTGTTTTGTATCATATTATTATTGTTTTGCATCATATTATTGTTTTGTATCATATTATTATTATTTTGCATCGTATTAATATTACTTTGCATCATATTATTATTCTGCATCATATTATTATTATTTTGCATCATATTAATATTATTTTGTATAATATTATTTTGCATCACATTATTATTTTGCATCATATTATTATTCTGCATCATATTATTTTGAATCATATTATTTTGCATCATATTATTATTATTTTGAATCATATTATTATTCTGCATCATATTATTATTTTGATTCATCCCCATATTATTATTTCCCATATTATTTTGTCCCATCATCATCATATTATTATTCATTCTATTATTATTAAAATTTTGTTGTTGTGAAAAATTATTATTCATCATAATATTATTAATATTACTATTACTATTATTTTGCATATGTCCAAAAGAATTAAAACCTTGTTGTTGATTACCTTGATAAAAATTTAAATTATTAAATATATTTTTATTCCTATCAAAAACATCTTGCGAAGGTAAATTTCCAGTTAAATCTAATAAAACTCCAGTTTCAATTCGATTTATATTTCTATTATAATTATTATTTCCAAAATCTAAATTTCCTCCTTTATAAAAATCATCATTATTTCTAATATTAAAATTATTATTCTTTAAAGAATTCACATCTTTCGATTGACTTCTTTTTTGAATATTTTTAGATTCCAATTTTAAAGCATCAAAAGATCTATCATTAATAGTTAAAATAAATTTATATGTTTTTGATTGATAAACTAAACAATATAATCCTCTTAATTTAAAAGCAAATCTAAATTCTTTTGTATTATTTTCTGATAGTAATTGATTATCTACAATTAATTTTACTTTTGAACTCATTTTTGAATGAAATATTTCTACTTTGTGATATTCATCATTTAAACAAAATTCCCATAAATGATATATTTTAGTTTGTTTTAAATTACGACCTATGTTTGTTGTTGTATAGTTTAAATTTGAAATATTTATTGGAAGAGACATCTTTTTAATTTATATTTTAATAAAATTTGATATCTATTAATTTTATTTGTATTAATTAATAATTATAATTACATTAATTTCTGGTTACTTTTATTTTTTCCAAACTTTAAATAATGTAATTTAATCAATAATAATAACTAAAAAAAATATTTTTATATCATGATAAAAATTTTATTCCACTCTTAAATAATAATAAAAATAAAAATGAATAAAAAAAAAAAACAGAAAAAAATCCAAAAAATAATTAAAAAAAAAACAAAAAAAATAAAACTAACATATAAAAAAATGATAGAATTTACAAAAATACAAAAAGAACTAATCTCTAAATATTTTCATAGTAACTTTACATTAAATCTACCTCAAAATTATGAAAGTCGAATATCTCAAATGTTAATAATAGAAGAATACCAAGAAATAGTAAAAGAAATAATATGTCCAATATGCACAGAAATTCCATTAAATCCAGTTAAATGTTCAATATGTGGAAATATCGTATGTCAAGAATGTCAAAAGAAATGGAAAAAATGTCCTTTTAATTGTCAAAATTTTAAAATGTTAAATTTAGATAGAATTTTTAAAAACGTGATTAATTTATTTAAAACAAAATGTGTTTTTCATGATAAAGGATGTCAAAAAATTTTATATTTTAAAGACTATTTAAATCATATTAAAAATTGTGAATTTTCTGAATTTTATTGTAAAGTTGATAATTGTAAATTTAAAGGAAATATTAATGATTGTTTAAGTCATCTTTTTTTATGTGGGTTAAAAAAAATAAAATGTAAATATTGTCAAAAAAAATGTTTTAAATTCCAGTTAAAAGAATATGAAGAATATTGTGGAAATTTATTAATTAAATGTAATTTATGTAATGAAGAAATATTAAATAAAAATTTAAAAAATCATAAAGAAAATATTTGTGAATATTCCTTTGTTAATTGTAAAAAATGTAATAAAAATATGATTAGAAAAGAATTTAAATTACATGATAAAATTAAATGCTTAGAATGTCAAGTTGAATATTGGAAAAATTTATCTAAAAAAAAAGATGATACTATTAATAATATGAAAGAAGAATTAGAAAGTATTAGAAAAGAATTATTAAGTGAAAGGAATTTAAGTAGAGATTATAGTGTTAAAGATTTAAAATGTGATTTTAATTTAAATAGTGAAAGACATTTTAGAAATAATACTGAAATTTAAAAAGCAAATATTATTATTTATTCTTTTTATTTTTTGTAAATTCTTTTGTTAATTTATTACATAATAATAAATTAATTTATTAGTTAAATTCGATATTATTGGAAAAATATTTATTTATTTTAGTATTTTTTTATTTTTATAATATAATCAACAAAAAGTTAATTAAATAAAAAAACATAAAAAACAATCAAAAAAAAATGAAAGAAAATGAAAATGAAGAAGAACCTTTAAATTCTTATCATTTTGAATTAGAGTTTAATAAAAAAAAAGAAAGAAGATTATATGAAATAAGAGAAAAATTTGAAGAGCAAAAATTAAAAAACGAGGAAAAAAAAGAGAATTTAAATTCAAAAAACACAGAATTAGAAATATTAGATTTTGTAGATTTAGATAATGAATTTATAAAAATAAAAAAAGAAAGAGAATTAAAAAACCAAGAAGAATTTTATATAGAAGATAACCCAAATATAAATCATTCATATAAAATATCTCCTCCAATGACAAAATCAATAATGGAAACAGGAAAATATCATGTTTTAATAGAAAAAAGAAATGAATATATTTTATCAATAACAATATCAACAACATTAAAAGAATTAGTTTGGAAAGTCAATTATTCTTTAAATGACTTAAATGAAATATTAGATAATAAAATAACAAATATATCAAATTTAATAGAAGAAATAAAGAACAGTGTTGAAAATAATAGTAAAAAAATAGAATATTCAGAAGAAAATGAAGCTTTTGTTTTTTCATTAAATTTATTCTCTAAAAAACCAATTTTCATTGTTCCAATATTTAAAATGGATAATTGGGTTGATTTAAATAGTGAAAATATAGAAGATAAAAATAAATATGAAACAATAATTTATTTTCAAGGAGAAGATACTTTAATAATTAATATAAAACAAGGAGATAAAAATTGGGAAAGAAAATATTCAAAAGAAGAATTAAATAAAATTATTATTGCTGATTATAGTTGTTTTTTTGCTTTGAGAGTAATGATATCTTATGCTATTAAAAATAAAGAATATAAATTAATAAAAGGAAATGAAAATTTAGTTTTAAATTTTAATGCTCCTGTTGGAGGAATTTTTGTTATTCCTTTAGTTAAAGAATCTTCTATTGTTTATTTTACTAAAAAATATGGAGGTGTGTTTGGAAATTTTTTAATTAAAAGTTCTAAAACTACTTTTCTTATTTTTAGCACTCCTTTTGTCTTTATTGGAAATTGCTTATATGAAATGAGTACTATTCCGATTTATTCTATTTTGTATACTAAGGAATATATTAATAAAAGTTTAAATGAATAGTTTTTTTTAAATTTTTATAAGATTAATTATATTCATATTAATATATATTGTTTATTTTTATTTTATTTTTCGGATTGAAATTTTAAAAATAAAGTTTTTAAGGTTTTTAATTCTGTTTCTAAATATATATTTTTTTCCTTTAAGGATTTTATTTCTTCTGTTAAATTATTTATTTCTGTGTTATGTTGGTTTTTTAATTTATTTATTTCTTCTTGTAAATTTTCTAACGTTAATTTATTATTTTTATTCTCTTCTTCTTTATTTGGATTATCTTTTATTTTTTCTATATTTTTTTCTTCTAAATCTTTTTCTTTTTTTATTCTTATTTCTTTTATTTTTACACAATAATTTTTTATTTTTCCCGAATCAACATTTTCATTTTTAATAATTTCTTCATAATTATCTTCATTAGAATATAATTTAAAAAATAATTTCAAACATTTAAAATAAGGTAAATTCACATTTTCTATAAAATTAATCATAACATCATATAAATCAAGATAATTAACATAAATTAATAAATCAATATTTTGTTCAAATAAATTAATAAAAACATCAGAAGTTAATTCTTGTTCTAATAAAATAGCAATCATATAAATAGTTGAATTATATAATAATTTATTAGCATAATTTTCTTTTATATTATTAAAAGTTGTTAAAATTGATAAAGCTTCTAATAAGCTTTTTCTTATTTCTTTATAATAATCTAATTTTAACATTTCACCCATTAATGATTTTACTTTATTTATTATATCATCTTTACTTATATTATCCTTTGATATTTCATTATTATTATTTTTTTTATTATTATGAACAGAATAAGACATAATATAATTAATACAAGCTTGATGATTCTGAGCAAAATTTTGAAGTGTATTTACTTTAGAATCAGTCATATTAAATATAAATTATTTTATTTTAAATAAAACTTTAATTAAAAAATTAAATAAATAAAATCATTCTTCCTCTAATTCAATATAACTATAATCATCGAATTTGACTTCATTTTCAATTTCTTGACTACTAAGATAACTTCTATCTAATTCATTATCATATTCAAAAGGTTCATCATTATCAAAGCAAGTTAAAATGAAAGAAATAATACATAAGCATCCTCCAATTAAATAGCAAATTCGAAAAGGAATTTTAATTAATTCTCCAAAATAATATTTAGAAATAATAAAAGAAGAAGAGGAAACAATAATAGAAGATAAAGTTCTAAAAAGACCATAAACTCCAGATAAAATTAAACTATATTTAATACCAAACACATGCATAATATGTGGATTCATTGTATTAATAAAACCAATAAATATAATAACATTTAATATATTAAATATAATAAACATTAAAGTATTTTCAAAAAAAATTCCAAAACCAAAACCAATTAAAGAACAATTAAAAGTTAATATCATTAAAATATATTTAGAACCAAATTTATCAACTAATAAACCAAATATTGGACTTATTATTATCATACAAAGACTTTGAGCTAAACTTAAATATTGTAATATAGTTCCATTTATTCCTATTAAAGCACCAAAAGTTCTTGAAGTATTTAATATAAATTGTTGTAAAAAAGCTGAAAAAAAAGATATTAAAACAATAAGCCAAAATCTTTTACTTTTTAAAGCTTGTTTTAATGAAGAATCTATTATTGAACTTTTTTTTTTCTTTAATGTATCATTTTTATATTGTTTAATTAATAATAAGGAAATAATTCTTCCAATAGGAAAGAAAAAAATACAAATTAAGAAATAATATTTAATTTTAACACAAATATTTTCAGGGTAGAAAATTTCATAATTTTCAGAATTTAAAGTATAACCATTTTTATTAATTATTTTTTCTCCTAAAAATCCAAAAAGTGAAGAAGCTAAAACTTGAGGTATCAACATTAAAGAACTAAATAATCCTTTTCTTTCAGGAACAAACATAATTAAATTTTTAAAAGGTAAAGGAGAACATATACCGTTTCCAATTCCCATTAAACAAATAAAAAAATAAAATAAATAACTATCTTGAATCTTATAAAAACCT
>JAEEGK010009986.1_pt1 | contig 21976 bp, 26 predicted proteins | sample 8958771 | NCBI WGS metagenome assembly JAEEGK01 (sample SAMN16246547, study PRJNA631951) | gut metagenome | biome: gut microbiome; feature: rumen; material: SC-attached | host: Bos | place: Iran: Karaj | collected 2018-10 | reverse complement strand
TCACGGAGTCATGCGTTATGAAAACCATTTTCAAGACCTCAAAAAAAACTATTCTGGGAGGAGCTCTTTTATGTATACTAGCTCTCTTTACCACCTCCTGCGAAAACTTTCTTAAAGGCGCAAATATCCGGGAAGAGCTCGAAGACGCTATCGAAATTGCCAATGCAAATCCGGTTTCTATTTTTATTACTCCTGATGAGAATGCTGGTATAGCAGTTCCTAATCAGATACAGGCAAAAAAGAATCAGACCTTTATGTTAACTTTCCAGCCTTCGAAAAATTATGAATTTATAAAATGGGAAGTTCTTAACCGCAAGACAAGAGAACCTGTTGAAAATGCCGTAAAAATTGAAGATGAAACAGCCCTTGAAACTAAAGTAACAATTGTAAAAGCTGTAGACGACCTTTTGATTTATCCTAAATGTGTGCTTGTTCCTGCTGTAAGTGAAATAACACCTAATCCTTCAGGTCAGAACTCTATAAATACTCCTATTATTATTAAACTTAACATGCCTATGGATGATTCTATAGTAGATAAAATACAGATTTCTTATTTTGGTACAGAAATGTCAGAATATTTTGAGAAACCTTATCTAAATGAAAAAAAAGACGAAATTATAATTCGTACAAAGTCTTCTGTTTTTATTCCATTTATTTCAAGTCTAAATAAGTCTTCAGTCGATATTAACATATGTTTGCCAGATACAATCGTCAAAGAAATAAATGGGAAACTGTATTCATTACAACAGAATGATAAATCTAATTTTGCTTTTCATTATGTCACAGTTAAAGATAATAATCCTCCCGAAAAAAAAGATTTTTTTCTTTCCAGAGAATATATTAAACCTGGAAATGATATATATTCAGTAGAAAGATTTAATGATGATATTTTTCTGATAGATGAAGAACATAATGGCGATGCTTTTATTGCCCAGGGCTCTGATTTAATTACAGAAAATCTTTGTGGTAGTTATGTTTATTTATATGGAATATTTAACGACAAAGAAACTGGAATTAATAAAGTTGAGGTATTTGAACAATTTTGTGGTGATAATGAAACATATGATGATTTTCAATTATTAAAAACTTATACAAAAGATTTAACAGGTTCCTATTATGCTGGTGATGATTCAGATGAATCCTGGTTTTATATAGATAAAGAAGGACTTACAACCTTCTGTATAAAACACTATTTGAATTCTCCTGATGGAGCAGTTAAAATCTCTGCCTGTGTAAAGGATATTTACGAAAACGGAACAAATATAAGTGAAACAACAGTCTTTAAGTTATCCAAAATACCATTTGGTGATACTGGTTGGAGTACGATACAAAATGACATACCTTCTTCGTACACAGAAGAAGGTTTTTATAATGCAATACGAAATGTTCTTTTTTATGTAGACAGTTATGATTTTTTTGGAGTGCCATATTACTATGTTGATATGCTTCCTATCCCAGATTCTTTCTATACAATAAAGTGCGAGTATTTGCATACGAATGGAACTGTTTTCGCAGATACACTAAAGCCTACAAAGATTTATGATTACGAATGGAAATTTACTCTTGATGTAGAAAAACTTTCGGGTTTACATTTAAATTTTATAATTACAGATATTATGGGTAATGAATATGAAAAACAATATACTATTCCTTTGTCAGAAGATTACAAAGGAATTCAATTACCAGACTCTGATGATCCCACAAAGGCAACAATTCAGTTTGTTTATAAAAATGGAGAATTTGCCTGTGCTCCAATTCCTTTGATTATAGAAGATAAAACAAATACAATACAGGTGCCTTGTTATGGCGATTATGATAGTAATAAATTTATTTCAAATATGCAGGCCGATTATAAATATAAATATATTCCACAAGTGGGTTTTGATTATGATACTTGTCCTTATGTAACTTTCTATACCGAAATTCCCGATTATGAGTATTCAGTAAAGGGGCAGGTAAGTAATCCTTCTACAATTACGTTAGCAAATTATGAAGGGACTTCGAGGCCATATAAAATTACAAAAAATGAAGTTGACGGTATACTGGATCTTTCTGTAAAAATTTCTGAGGATTCATGGGATAAAGGATATACCGATATTCTGTTAGTTGCCGAAAATAATGCATTTGGAATTGGTCAAATATATGACAATGTTTTGTTATGTTGGAATGAATATAAGGAATATAATTCCAAATTGTTCGATAAGGCAAACAGAAGCTGTGAATGTTCAATGACAATGGTAACAGATTTAATGTTTGAGAAAGCTACAAATATTTCTGTATATGGTGTAAAAGAGGGAGTGCAGGTTCTTTGTGCTCAAATAACAATACCTCAATTTACAAGTGAAAATGAATATATAATCTATGATAATGTAAAACCAAGTTTACTGTCTGTTGATTTAAGCACTGATTTGACTTTAAATGATGTAATTTTACGTTTTAAAGATTTGCAAAGTGGTGTATCAACTACGAAAACTTATATTGTTGAGGGTGTGGATGTATTAGAGAAATATGGCAACGAAATAAGTAATTCTGTAGAGGTTGCCTTAAATAATTCGGGAAGATATTATACAAAAGCTGCATACTTAACTACAGCTGGAAACAGCAATGAAGGTTATATTACCATACCACGCTGGTTATATACAGATACTGGTTTTACCTATTATTTGTATGATAGGGCAGGTAATGTAAAAACTGGTGTAACAATTCCAAATGAGCGGCCTCAATATTTTAAAATAACAAATATTGGAAAAACAAAAGGTACTTCAGGTGAGGACAAAGATAAGATAATAAAAATGACAGTTAGCTTCAACTGGATTAATACATTTGCAACAAAAACAACAGAATCAGTTTCATTATATGCTTGGAATGATAATGGTTGGAATGCTACTTCATATTCTTCTGTTTCTACCAATAACGCAATGTATTCTGGTTCTATCGTTTTTTCAAAATCGCAATTTCCCGAGAATAAATTTGTAAAAGTGGTTTTAAAACTAAGAAATGATGTTGTGTCCTCTACTTATGCTCATCCATCATATATTTATACAGGTTTATCTAATTCTGGTGATAACGATTATGTTTATCCTCCATTTGAGGATTCAATTTCAATAAAATCTGATGCGCCGGTCCTGGTACGTACTGTTGTTACTTCTGTTCCTTATGAGGAGTGTAAAAACTGGACAGTTGAAGAATGGGAAGATGGAAGGCATTGTATAAAAGAAGCTGTGCTTAATTTTTCTACTGAAAATACATCACCTAAGGTTTATAAAATGTATAATGATGACCCTAATGATACGTCCTGGAATATGCTAAAAGATAAATGCTATATTGCTGTTATTCACTTTGCAAATGGTCGTCGTGTGATGAGTCCAATAATGCAAAAATAGTTTTTACAAAAATCAGTTTTTCTGTTATAATGTTTCTATGAATGAAAACACAACCGTAACAGATGCTGCTGTAGAGCAGTCAATGAAAGAAATCTGCCATATACTCACTACTGCAGACGAAAAACTGGCATACGATTTTATTGAATGTCTCTTTACTCCCGCTGAGCGCAGAGATATTGCTAACCGCTGGCTGCTTGTTAAAGAAATTGACAAGGGAACTACCCAGCGCGAAATTGCAAAAAAATTTGGTATGTCCTTGTGTAAGATTACCCGTGGTTCAAAAGAACTGGCTAAACCTGATAGTGCCTTTAGAAAAATTCTGGATCAGGGATTATAAGGTGGCCCTTCGACAGGCTCAGGGACCACAGTGACTCCTATGAATAACCGACTGTTTTTTAATAAACCTCCTGCCCGCTGGGAAGAATATCTTCCGCTTGGTAACGGGCGGCTTGGCTGTATGGTCAAGGCTAATCCCTGTAACGAGTTGCTTCAGCTTAATGAAGAGGGCATCTGGTCGGGCGGCCCCCAGGACAGAATTAATCCGGATACAAAAAAATATTTACCGCAGATTCGCCGGCTTGTGAATGAAGGTCGCGTGTTGGAGGCTCAGGCTCTTGGTTTTGAAGCAATGAGCGGAACCTCTTTTAATGAGCGCGCCTACCAGACTGCCGGAGATTTTCATATTGATTTTTTCTCTGACAAAAATAAGGGACTTGCTTGTGGCTGGCCTTTAGCTCACAAGGCTGATGAAGCTGCTGCCTCTTCTTATACAAGTGAACTTTTTTTAGACCAGGCGTGTACTGTAGTTTCATACACTGATGACGAAGGAGTTGCTTTTACCCGCCGCACCTGGATAAGCGCTGTAGATGATATGATTTTTATGCATGTTACTGCAAACCGGCCGGGGAAAATAAATTACTGTGCCTATCTTGACCGTGGCATGTGGAGCGACAGCCAGTATTCTGATGACGGCTTTATTTTTCTGGAAGACAGCCATGGCATTCCTTTTTGCGTGGGGGCAGGGGCAGTTGCTTGTGGTGGAGATTCTGGAACCCGTGGAGTCTGTCTTTACGGGGCAGCCTGTGATGAAGTTTTGTTTTTTATAGATATACAGGCTTTGCGCTGGAATAAAAAATGGAATAAAAAACCGATATCCGCTGCAAAGTATGAAAAGCTCAAATTAAAAAATGTCTGGACAGGCCAGTGCAGAAAAAATCTTACCGAGGTGCGCGCTCGTATAAATAAGATTGGTCTTTCTGTCGCCGCAGAAGATTTTTTTGCATGGCATCTGATTGAGTATAAGAATTACTGGGATAGGATGGATGTGCAGATTGGTACCGCGGGCGAAGAACTCCCAACTCCTGAACTTTTGAAAAATGCCGCCCCATCAAACACTGCACTCGTAAATCAGTACATAAACTTTTCCCGCTATCTTCTTATAAGCGGTAGCCGTGTGCCGGGAACTTTACCTTTAACCCTGCAGGGATTATGGAATGGTTCTATGGAGCCACCCTGGCAGAGTAAGTATACAATCAACATAAATGCTCAGATGAACTACTGGCCTGTAAATATGGCAAGTCTTAGCGAATGCGAGCTTCCTTTTTTTGATCTGCTCGAACGCTGTTATGAGCCTGGCCGCAGGGTTGCAAAAGAAATGTACGGCTGCAGGGGTTTTGTTCTTCATCACAATACAGATTTCTGGGGCGATGCTGCTCCACAGGATGCATGGATTCCTGCAACTTACTGGGTGCTTGGAGCTGCCTGGATGGCAACTCATATAATCGAACATTATGAATATACTCAGGATAAGGCTTTTCTTGCCCGCTATTACTATCTTATGCACGAGGCAGCGCTATTTTTTGTGGATTATCTTGTTTCTGACCAGAATGCCGGACTTGCCCCGGACGGAAAGCCTTACCTTATTATTAATCCAAGCCTTTCGCCTGAAAATTCTTATGTAACAAAAACAGGTGAGGTAGGGGCTTTTACTCCTGGCTGCCAGATGGACAACATGATTCTGGAACATCTTTTGAAGGGATGTTTGAAGGCCCATCGTCATGCCGAACTTGTTTCGGCATCTCGTACAGGCAAGCCTTACCCTCAATCAGATTTTACTTCCTTTGAATACATCCTCGCACACCTCAAAAAGCCTTCCCTTAATTCAGATGGCTCTCTCATGGAATGGAACCGCGAAGTAGAAGAGGTTGAACCAGGGCACCGCCACATAAGCCATTTGTACGGTCTTTACCCGGGGCACACAATCACAGTGGATGGCACACCAGAACTCGCCCAGGCCTGCCAAAAAACTCTGGAAAAACGTCTGAAAAATGGCGGCGGTCACACAGGCTGGAGCCAGTCCTGGATAATAAACTTCAGAGCCCAGCTGGAGCAGGGTAACGAAGCACTGGAAGCACTTACAAAGCTTCTGACCCATTCAACCTTGCCAAACCTTTTAGACAATCATCCGCCTTTCCAGATTGATGGAAACTTTGGCTCTCTTGCCGCAGTTATCCGCATGCTGGTTCAAAGTGAATTTGACGACCAGGGAAATGTTCATGTAAAACTTCTTCCGGCCCTTCCTGATGAACCTTCATGGCAGTCCGGCTACGTTCAAGGAATAGCCATTAAAGGCGGCTGGACAATTGACTTTGAATGGAAAGAGGGAAAGGTTATAGGTCATAGTCTTCATAAGCAAAGCTTTGGAATACCTGAAGGAAAAATAATTCTGTAAGTTGTATTTTCGCGGAATTGGGGTTAGAATATCTATATGATACTTCGGAAGTTAAGCGCAGCACTGATTATTTTGCTTGCGTTTACGGGCTGTACTAAAAAAACTCACAACAAAAATTCTGAAATCCAGAGTTCGCAGGAAAAGAATAATCACAATGCCGGCGAAGAACTTCAGTTTAAAGATTTTCTGGATTCTTATTCTCCACAAAAAAAAGAATATAATTTTTTTCTCACCTATAAGCTTGCTCATTCCTGGTGGGATGCAGTTGCCCTTGGTATAGAAGATGCTGTGAATCAGTATGAAGAAAAGGGTGTTTTTATAACTTATGATTATGTTGCTCCAGATGCCATGTCTGCCTACGACCAGACCGAACGAATTAAACAGGCAGCTGCCACTCATTCTTACGATGTTATTGGCGTAGATGTTGCAGATATTGATATTGTTACGCCGGTTATAAATCAGATAATTGATGACGGCCAGAAGGTTATGACTTTTTCCAGCTCCGATTCAAGTAAGGAAGACGGCTGTAAAAGAATTGCCTATGTAGGAAATACTCATAACTACCGCGATGGAAAAGACCTTGCAGAAGTTCTTTGTGAAAAGCTGGAGTTTAAGGGAAAGGTTGCCATGCTCATAGGAAATGTTGGTGCACCATGCCACGAAGACCGTGCCAGCGGAGCCCGTGAGGTTTTTGCAAAGTATCCTGATATTGAACTTGTAGAAGAACAGTACGATGAAGATATTGTCGAAAAAGCCTATGATTTTACAAAAGACTTTATTGAAAAATATCCTGACTTAAATGGAATTATCTGCTGTAACATGAGTAATTCTGTTGGGGCAGGGCAGGCTGTTGAGGAAGCAAGGCTTTCCGGAAAGGGAGAACAAATCATTATTGTTGGAATGGACCACGATCAGCGTGCTCTGGCATACCTGCGCGACGGAATTATTTATGCACTTGCCTTGCAGGACTGCTACGCAATTGGCTTTGATACAATTACAACTGCAGTAAAAATTGCAGATGGAATTCTTCCTGGTTCGCTGTATCCGGAAAAGACCGAAGAAAAAACAGAAATATACTATCAGAATGAAGCATCTGATTTGCTCAGTGCTTTATATGGAATTATAGATTAGGCGGTGATTATGGAAGGAAGTAAATTCAAAGATCCAATGAAGTCGCGTTTCTATAAGTTTGCCGTTTGTGGCGGAGTTCTGGTTCTTCTTTTAATTATTATGGGTTCCATCTTAAATGCAAAAGCAACCTGGGTAGAAACAGAAGATGTCGTAGATAGTGTAAGCCACTTTTATATAGAAGAACTTGCAAACCGCCGTGTTTCAATTATCTCAGAAATTCTGGAGCAGAATCTTGAATATGTAAACAATGCAATAAGCATTATTACAAAAGAAGATTTGAGTTCTATTACTTCGCTCAGACAATATCTTGGAAGAATTCGACGCCTGTATGGTGTAGATAACTTTTCTTTTGTAGATGAAAATGCACTTGTTTATAATGAACACAGTACAACCACCGGAAAAACCCGTTATCCGTTTTTTACAAAAGAAATTACAAAACCTATTTATGAAACTGTCATCAATTACGGTGGCCAAAAGCAGCTTTTTCTGGCTGTTCCTGTAAAGGGTATTTACTTTAATGGTGCCCGTATAACTGCCTGTTTTGTTCAGGTCAATATTGATCAGATGGTACATGCCATGACCCTTCGCGGCGAGAACATGGAAACATATTTTAATATTTACTATAAAAACGGAGAAAGCCTTACAAATACTTCTTTTGGTGGCCTGGAACCTGGTCGTAATATTCTTTCTGTAATAAAAGAAAGCGATTCTGTTTCTGATGCATTTCACAAGGTGCTTAATGATTTTCAAAACGGGCAGGTAGGAAATATTGATGTTCCTTACGGAAAGCAGGAGGCTCATCTTTATTATGCTCCTGTAAAAAATACCGGCTGGATGCTTTCGCTTCTTGTTTATGATAACGTTATAAGCCGTCAGATAAATACAAATATTCAGAAAATCATGCTGCGAAACCGTATTCAAATTGGTGGAACTGTTATCTGTATTGTAATTCTTTTTATCGTTCTGATTTTGATAATTCGTAATAATTTTCATTTTATGATTGAAAATGAACGAACTCTGAATCAGGAAACAAAAGCCGCTTATGATAATTTAGCTACAGAAAAAAAGGCTATGCAAATTATTCATTCGGTTATGAATTCTGGTCCGTGGACAATAGAATTCAACGAAAAAGGCGAAATCGAAAAATGTATATGGTCTCAGACCTTCCGTGAAATGCTTGGCTACACTTCTGTAGAAGAATTTCCAGATAAGCTTGAGTCCTGGTCAAATTTGCTGCATAAGGACTGCAAGGAAAAAGTAATTAAAGCCTTTTGGAATGCAGTAAATGATTACTCCGGTAATACTATTTATGATGTTGAATACAGGCTTTTAACTAAAAACGCGGGCTGGAAGTGGTACCATGCTGCAGGTAGTTTGATCCGCCGACCGGATGGTTCTCCGCTCACATTCATCGGTTTGTTTACAGATATTGATGAAACAAAACGCAATGAGCTGGCTTTAAAAGAACAGTTCCGTATTGTAGATGCCTTGAGTCGCGACTATGGAAATGTACTTAAAATTGATTTAAAGATGAATATTACAACGGCCATAAAACAGGAAGGTTTTATTCCAAAAACTTTTAAGGGACAGCTTTCTTCAGGCATTCCGTATGAAGACTTTTGTTCAAGTTATATAGAAGAACGTGTTTACCCCGAAGACAGAAAGTTTATGTATGAAGCTATGGCTCTTTCTACTGTTGAAAAAAAACTGGAAGCATCCGGTGAATATTCATACAGTTACCGTGCCAGCTATGATGGCGAGATTCACTTTCTGCAGGTTAAATTCATGCGGCTTGAAAAAAATGTAATTGTTGCCGGTTTTATGAATATTGATGAAATTGTAAAAGCTGCAAAAGAAAAAGAAAACTTAAGAACACTTTCCGAAACAGACCAGATGACAGGCCTTTTAAATCGTGTAAGCGGCGAAACAAAAATTTCTGAAGCACTTGCAACCGGTACCGGAGGACTTTTAATTCTTCTGGATGTAAATGATTTTAAGTATTTTAATGATACCTTTGGTCACGGAGTAGGCGACCAGGTTATTATAAATGTTGCACACTGCTTAAAGGGTGCCTTCCGCGACGAAGATATTGTTTTCCGCCTTGGTGGAGATGAATTTTCTGCATACGCTTCTACTGTCGTAGAAAGAAAAACTGCAGACAGAATTATCAAGCGTTTTACAGATAACCTTAAGGGTATTTCTATTCCCGAACTTGGTGAAAATCCTATAACGGCAAGTATTGGTGCGGTATTAATTAAGCCTGGCAAAGAAGCCGATTTTAACGCATATTACAAGCTTATTGATAAAGGTGTTTACGAAAGTAAAAAGAACAAAAACGAATCTACTGTAACTTTCAAAAAGTCTTAGCCCCAAAAAATAACTCAATTATTATCATCATTTTTTTTCTTTACAAAATGCTTCGGAGGAGGATATAATAGAAGAATGTTTTCAATTTATTGAAATCATTGTTTATAGGAGAAAGAAAATGAAAAAAACACTGATTAAGTTTGCAGCTCTTGCTGCATTAATTACATTAGGTTTTACAGCTTGTTCTAAACCAACGGATAACAACTCTAGTAAAAACAAAAACACATCTGTTGATGATGAAATTACAGGAAACATTACAACAAGACAAACCTGGGAAGGAAAAGATGCAAATGGTGGATCAATTACATATTATATTAATTCAAATTATACAATTAAAGATTCTGGTTCCCTTACAATCGAAAAAGGTGCAATTGTAAAGTTTGGACCAAATGGTAAGATTACAGTTGATCGTACAAGTATTACTGCTACAGGAGTAATCTTTACTTCTTATAAAGATGAAAGAGGAAGAACAATAAGTGCAGCAGGTGGTTCTGCGGCTGCCCCAGGTGATTGGAAACAAATATATATTTATGGTGGAACTGGTACATTTACTGATTGTGAATTCTCATATGGTGGAAATAATTGCAGTACCCTTGAAATTGTAAAAAACAGTACAAAAGGAAAAGCTAGAATTGATAGGTGTACCTTCAAAAATAATAGTGGTACCAAATCTATTCCTGATAACAGTTCCGGTGTAAAAGCTGCATTAAAGTTTGGCAGTTCATGTGAATACGATGCAAGTATTAATAGCGTAACAAACAGTACTTTTGAAAATAATGTTTGGCCATTAAGTATGCCTGCAGATTTCTATATTGCTTCAAATAATACATTTAATGATAACGAATACAATTATGTATATATAAATGATTCTGATATTTCAGGAACAACAACATGGGAACATCTTAATATTCCTTATATTTTTGTAGATAACAATAATCTTTCTATTAAAGCTAACGGAAGTCTTACAATAAATGGCGGAAATGAGCAGTCTTCTACAACAGTTTGTTTTACAAATGGAGGAATTTATATTAATAAAGATGGTACTTTAACAGTATCAAGTTTTGTAAAATTTACAAATTGTGATAAGAATCCTACAATTCTTTTTAAAGGAATTCAGTGTGTTACATATCGTTGGTGGAAAACAGGTGAAACTACTCATGATACAACTTCTTTAGTTTACTTGAAATCTAGTGGAAATGTTATAATTGAGAAAGATGAGGTTCCTGCAAGTTATAAAAATGAAGAACAGAAATATCGTGAGATTTTACCTACAAATAATTATGAAGCATTTAAGGCTGATAATAAAAATTAAAGATTTTTAGAATTCATGATATCAAGGCTGACATCCCATGATGTCAGCCTTTTTTATTTGCATCAACTAAGCGGAGGTAGGCGCCCCTTTTGTCTTTTTACCTATGTCAAGCAAAAAATAATATGTTAAACAAAAAAAACTGCAATTTTGGTGCAATTTTACTGTAATTTTTGTAAAAAGTTTAAAATCTCATTAAAGTTTTTGTGATATGCTTACCGATACATTCTCTCGGAGGATTTGTGTTATGAAAAATACCGTCGTTCAAAAACACAAAGCTGTACTCCCTATATATGTTAAGGGATTATATCAGCATAAGTACACGCTTAAGCAGGCTTCTGAATCAACCGGATATACCATCCAGCATTTGTGCAGGCTTAAAAAAAAGTATGCTGAACTTGGCAATAAAGCTTTTGAGCATGGCAATATAGGTCATGTTCCGCCTCACAAAATAGATACAAAGCTCCGGCAAAAAATTGCCTGTCTTTATTCCGGCCAGTACTCAGATGTAAACTTTTCTTACTTCCAAAAATGTCTGCAAGAGTTTGAAAATATAAACGTTTCTCTTCAAACTGTACGTAATATACTCGCAGAATATAACCTGGTCTCACCTGAATCTCATAAAATAAAAGTCAAAAAAGAAGTGCACCGTCCCCGCCTGCGACGTTTGAATGAAGGTGACTTAATGCAGGTAGATGGTACTCCTTTTGCCTGGTTCTATAAGTTCGGTGACGATAAACGCTATTGTCTTTCCGGCGGAATTGATGATGCAACCGGTAAGATAACCGGCCTTTACTTTACAGAAAATGAATGCCTTTATGGTTATCTGGAAGTGCTGCGTCAAACCTGCAATACCTATGGTGTTCCGCGTGAAATATACTCAGATCGTGCTGCAATATTCTGTCATACTCCTAAGGGTAAGCGGCTTGCGCAATGGGAAAAACTGGAAATAATGCATGAAAAGCGTACACAATGGCAGCGCATTTGTGAGGATTTACATATACATTTAATATACGCCTGGTCTCCGGAAGCAAAGGGCCGCGTTGAGCGTATGTGGCGCACCGTGCAGGGCCAGCTTCCTATATGGCTTTATAAGAATAATGCAAAAAATGTTGAGGAAGCAAACCGTATTATTTCTAAATATGTAGAATGGTTTAATAATCAGTATGCTGTAAAACCTACTGATGATGATAACTTTTATATTGATGCGCCTGATAATTTAGATGACATTCTTTGTGCTCAGTTCAACCGGCATGCAGATTCCCGCGGATGCATTACCTTCCAGGGTACAACCTTTTATCTTCCGGATGGTCCTGATATTTCAAGGCGTGATGTAGTTTTCTGTATTAATGAATATGGATTGTTTGCAAAATACTTAGGTCAATATTATCGCCTGCAACCTACAGAAAACTTTGTACGCCAGGTCGTAGGCGATAATTTACCGCAAGTCGTCATCAATATTATATACCGGTATCTATACGCTTACGGAAAGGAAATTAGCGCGTAGATAAATTAGCCAGATCAAAAGCGTGTATCTTCTCGCAAACTTCACGCTTCCATTGTGATATACGCGACGGTGTTTTATGAAACTTATCTGCAAGCTCCGTTATGGTTAAACCAGCAATAACGTCGCAGATAAACGCAAAATCATGAATAGATAGAGGGCTGTCCTCCAGCTGTTCATACAACTCGGACTTTTTTGTAGTCCTGATCTTCTTGTAAACATAAAGTACTGACGGTGATTTTTTACACATTTTTTAATCTCCTATAATTTAATTATAGGTTAAAAATGGTGTAAACTGTTGTGTGATTAGTCACCGGAAGCTTGTGATTTGTCTTGTGATTCCTTCGGCGGTTCCATTACCATATATTTTTGCAATAACTCGGTTTTTGTTTTACACATATTCCGGTCCATTGCGTTTCTTATATACTTAATAACGGTATTCTGGTGGTAGCCTTCTATCTGCTTTTGCAATTTACCATTTGCAAGCTCATTCAAAATAATCTTTTCATCCTCAGTAAGATTTAATACATCCGGCTTATTCGGAATAAATACGTAATTAATCTTTATTCCAAACATAACCGTATAAATACAGTGGATGCAGAATGCTATAATATCAAGATTCTTAAGCTTAAAAGCAATAGCAACATTTGCAATATAAATCCAGGGCGCAACCTTCCGGAGTTTTGGATTTGCACCTATTGCAATATAAACAAAAAAGATTGTTGCGTAATTATAAAAATTGTTTACATAAATCAATGTACAGCCATAAATAAATAAACCATAAGCAAGTCCTTTACGGCCTGTAACAAAAATAAGTATGGAAATAAGTGCGCATCCGCCAGCGCGTAAATACCAAAAATATTGAATATCAGTCGTATAATATTCGCATACATGCAAAACAATAAGCAGCAGGTGACAAAATAAAAGCTTTACAAGCTCTTTATCATTCTTTAATAATTTAATTCTATTCTTAATCCATCTAAACATATATTGTAATTGTATACTAAACTACTAGGCTTATACAATATAAAAGCCCTTGCACGCTGGGAAAGGTGATGGGTGCAAGGGCCTGAACTACTCTGTTAATTATTTTTTATGGAATAAATATAAAAGTCGTGATCAATGGCTATTATATTTTAGGGCGGATGGGCTGCAGTAAGGGAGGTTACTGCCTGCTCCGTCGCTTCTACATAATCAATAATTAAGTTCCAATACCAATACGGAATAGTAATATACACTATATCCGTGTCGCTGTCTGTGACAATGTTCTTGTCTGCATCCAGCGGAATAATGTCCTCCGGCGGTTCTGGGAAGGAAGGAAAGTAAACCGTTTCAACCGTTATTACCGGCGTTTCTTTCTTTTCCCCTTTCGGATGACTTGCGCAGGCGGTCAAGGCCAGCATTAAAATTATCAAGGTGATTACCTGAATGATTCTTTTGTGCAAGCTCTTCGTCCTCCTTTTTAAGCTCTGCATTTCCTCTGGCAACTGCGGCTGCGGCTTCTGCCTTTTCCGCTTTTGCTTCCACCTGTTGTCTTTTCTGCTCGTCCTTTGCCTGTTTGAATAACACGTAAAAGACTGCAGAAAAAAATGCACCTATTGCGGCAAGTGCTGCCAGGATTTTCTTAATCATTTGTCTCCGCTTTTCTTAATATTTACAGTAATAAGCCCCACAATAAGTACAACTAGTCCTGCAACCATAGTTATAATCTGTGTCATTGTGTCCTGGGCCATGCCTGCAATTGCGCAGCATCCGCCTGCAACACCAAAACAAATAATACCTACGATTTCTTTCCAGGTCTTTTTTTCTACTTTTTGGATTGTTTTCATAATCAAAGTAACAAAACCAAAAGCCATAACAGCAATTGCTGTATAATCTACCATAGCAATTTTGCTAAAGTAACCTACGATACAACCTGCAATAATGCAGATTACCGCAATGATAGTCCATGCTTTTTTCATTGCTAGTCCTCCTTTTTAATTCCTATTTTTTTAAGGAATGCCTCATACAAAAATGTAGATGCACCCAAAATTAAAAGCCAATAATAAAGTACTTCTTTCCACTGGATAGTCTTAGAGACTGCAAGTGCAACCGTAAGTACTATGCACCAAAAAGCGCTCAGCCAGATTTTCTTATGATCAAAAATCTTTATCTGCTTGCCTTTTTTCTGTTCAATACTTTCTTCAATTGCAGATGCAATATAAGTACTGACATAAACAAGCATTATTACACAAACTACAGCAACGATTACCGGCACCGGCACGTACTGCTTTACTGTTTCTAATATTGTATTAAAGTCCATTTGATTCTCTCCTATGCTTCAAAGTGAGGTGTATCTTTAAGCTCCTTCCAGCGTCCTCCCCACTTAAGGCCGCAGGATTCTCCAATTTCTCCCATTACGCGCCATACATCGTCTGGTGCATTCCACCATAACTTACCGTCCTTTACCGGTACAAAATCTGCAGCACGTCCGCTCATGTGATTACTTTCAAGTGTATTTGTAATAATAGTTTTGGCTTCTGCTTCTCCAATTTCATAAAGCCCTGCAGCCTTGTAAAACATTTTTACATACTTAGGATCCATACGGCCGCGTACAAAATAAGCCATCTGCGTAGTAAGATCGCGCAGTGTTTCATTAATTGCGATTGATTCTACACCCATGTTTTTCAAAAGCTCAGAAGCATTCATTTTTGTATATGCATCGTGAAACTTTCCCTGTACTGAATATTCCAGGTCCGTAAGTTTTTTATGTATCATAAGCTGCTTAGCCTCCTGTGTTTCTTCCGATTTATTATTACTTTGCTGTGACGATTCTTCCGTCGAGGATAAGGTCCATTTTTGCATTAAGCCCCGCAAGCTGTGTATAAATCTGCTGAGTATTTGAATCCATAGCGGCCTTGTATTGTTCAAGTCGTTCAATGGCTCTTGCGTTGTTTTCGATTTTATTTTGACACACACCGAATGTTGCCCCCCATCCTAAAATTGTGATCATTAGAGTAATAATCAGTCCGTAATTTACTTTCTTCTCATCTGCCATAGGTCCACCCTGTATTAAGTATAAGATTAGAAGTGTAAATAAATCATAAACAATTAAAAAATTATTTATGCGTTCTAAAATATTCCAACTCCCTATAAGTAGGATGCCCGTGTCGCTTTGGTTCTTCTGTAAGTTTTGGAAGCGGTTTTACTTTTATGTTTACAGTTACAAAGTTTTTCATCGTTAGCCAGCTCACGCCAAACTCATCGGCCATGCTGTTTACAGTCCGGCCTTCCTTTAAGTAACGCCTGATTTTTGCGCGGTATGGAGTAAGTTTATACCTGTGCGGCTTTTCCCCCAGCTGCCTGCCGATTCTCTTTCCTTTCTTCCTGGCTCGTTCAAGTCCCAGCTTAGTGCGCTCAGATAACAGTGTACGTTCAAGCTCTGCAGATAACCCAAAAGCAAAAGCCAGCACCTTGCTCTGGATATTGTCTCCCAGCTCATAACCTTCTTTAATTGCAATAACTTTTACACCCTTATCTAAAAGATTCTGCAGCACGTTCAAAATCATATACAAGCTTCTTCCCAGGCGCGACAATTCCGTTATGATAATTGTGTCCCCTTGCTGCACCATAGATAAAAGTTCACCCAGCTTTCTTTTTTCCGGCATCTTCATCCCTGATATTGTTTCTGCAGTCCATTTAATTTTGTGCATCCTGTGATATTTAGCATAATCTTTTATTGCCATCTTCTGGTTTTCCACCGTCTGAGTATCAGTACTCACCCTGATACAAGCGTAAATCATAATAAACCTCCTACAGTTATTATGGTTTTAATATTATGTTTTTATTGATATTTGTTAACGGTCGGTGAGTTTAAGGACGATCAAGTACAAAATCATAACCATAATGTTGTAGCAGTAAACGCTTCACAAAATAAAGCTGTAATGCTCGGAAGTGGTAATGCTGGATATGGTTGTGCAGCCGCCGGCGGTGTTACGTTTGTCTATGAGCAAGGTCAAAACGGACGCAAAGGTAATACAACACATGGTAAGACTAAAGGTGTAAAATATATCATAAAAGTCTTATAATCACCGGTCGGTGAGTTTAAGGATGATCAGGTACAAAATCATACCCATAATATTACTGTATGGAATAATGTCTTAAATAATGGTGCCGGAAATATTGCTGCTGGATATAATGACGCCACCGGATCAACTGCACAAAATCGAAACGGAACAATTACGCAGTCCGGCCGTAAAGGAAATACAACACACGGCAAACGCAAAGGTGTTAAGTACATAATCAAGGTATTATAGCAGCCGGTCGGTGAGTTTAAGGACGACGAAATGCAGGATCACTCTCATAGAGTATTGGGTGTTTATAACTCGTCCGGCTCCGCAGCACAAATTGTATTTCAAGCTGGAAATAGTACTAATAACTGGAGTAAAAACTCAGATGTATTGCGCGGCGATCACCGTAATGGTGCAGTTACCCGTGGTAAACGCAAAGGTGTTAAGTACATCATAAAGGTATTATAACAAGCGGTCGGTGAGTTTAAGGACGACCAGGTGCAAAAACATAAACATTATTACACCAATAGGGATAAGTCACCACCGGTATTTATCAATAACACTAGCGTAACAAGCTATTATTTTTACATGGCCGATAACGGTTATGACACCGGTTATAATAATGGCCGCAGCGGTGACGTAACAAGAGGCAAGTCTAAAGGTGTAAAATATATCATTAAAGTACTTTAATGATGTATTTAACTGCTTTTCGTTTACCACGCGTAATAGAGCCACTTCCGGCACTTTGAGTTACACCGGTAACACCGTCGTTATAATAAGTGAAATTACCGCCTCCGTAAGCGTTTAATGAGCCGCTGGAATACTGATAACGATACGGCACGTGTAATATATCGTGATTATGTGACTTTAGCGCGTCATCTTTAAACTGTCCGACCGTATATATGTCATGATCTGCAAGGGCTGCGCCTTCGGTTCCATTCTGGCCGGCACCTACAAGGGCAACCTCGCGGTAGTCCGGAAGGTTAAAGGTAGTGCTGCCGTCACCGGTTCCATAACGTGACAATAAAGTGTTTGTTCCGTCGTACTTCTGGGTATTAAAAAGATTAAAAAGCGCTGCATAAGTAGTGCGGCTTACAGCCTGGCCGTTACATTCAAGCCAGCCATAAGGTACATCTACATAAGGCACCGGTTTAATATCACCGATTGCACCACCGCCTACGCTGCCGTCTGCATGGATGGTATACAGCGGATCCGATATAACTACCGGATTATCAATAACAATAAACTGGGTGCCGTCATACACCATTTCAAGAGTAGTGTAAGCCTGCAGATATTTGTAAACTCCGCTGGAAACATTTGCTGCAACAAAGTATACAAGAGTTCCGTTTTTATTTACCTTTACAGTTTTGTCACTTCCATTGTAATTAATAACAAGAGGCGTTGCTGTATCGTTTCCAGTAATAGCCACAGTAAACATTACTCGTACTACATTACCGGTTTTAAGAGGCGCACCTGTAATTGTAGTGCCGGATGCAATAATAGTTTGATTGCGCTTATTCAAGTCTGCGCCGCTTATTTTTTCTGTGTCTCCGTTATCGTGAGTTATCATCACAATGTCATCGTCAAGTATATCATTCGTTGTCTGTAGTTCTTGTGGTGTTATCATCTGTTTCCTCCTGAGCTTCTGCAGGTGCAGCTTCGCGCCTGCGGTTTATAATTTGTCCGTGAGTAGTCTGCATAATATATTCTGTATCACCGGATTGTTTTTCACCTTTAAAAGAATTATCAAAGTCATCTGCGCCTGGACCAAACTCAGCAAACTTTGCTTTAAGCAGCGCATAGAATGGTGTCATAGCAAAGTCTGCACCCTGTATCACACACTGACGCACCGTAGGCTGTTTACCGTCTATACGGGCCTGTTTATCAAGCCAGCTTTCTACAGTAAGAGTAAGCTGTACACCTATCTTTTCGCTGTTGATAATACGGATTTCACGCAGTTTGTGATAATTAAACTGTGCGCCGTATTCATTTTCTACCGGATGGTTTATTGCCATAAGCACCTCTTATAAAAAGTATATGGCACACTGTTTCAAAAAATCATAAACAAGTATAAAAAAAGGGAAGCACATTGCTTCCCCTAAACACAAAGGTTTAATTGACTACATCATGCGGGCTTTAAGTTTTTCTTCCCAGGAATTAATCCAGTCATTGTAAAGCTCGGAGTAGATTCCGGCTGTACTTACAGTTTCGCCTGTAGCGGCGGCTTCCTGTTCGGCACGCATCATAACGCCTTCAATAGTGCGCTTGCATTCGTTCATCTGGGCCAGGCGGTTTTTAGCACGCGCATACATTGCAGATGCAATAGCAGTGTCACCTTCGCGGCTTGCTGCTTCTGCATAATCTACAAGCATGTCTGCGTCCTTCAAGTCGTCCATCTGAACCTTAAGCAGCATACTGGCAATTTTCTTGTTATCCATAGGGTCCTCCTATAGACTAAGCTGCCGGTGCTGCTGCAAGTTTGGTGTCGATGTAGTTTTCAAGCTGGGTAGTCTGAGCAACCTGGCTTGCTGCAAGCTGTGCAACTAAGATTTCCTTATCCTTGTCTGCCAGCTTGTCTCTAAGATCCTGGATTGTCTGATCCTGAATCATCTGACGTGTAAGCTGTCCGTCTGCAAGGATAGTAGCCTTAATGTCGCAGCACTGTGTTGCCATTGTTCCTGACATACTTCCCAGGCTGTTCTGCACGCCGGCAAAACCCATGTTCACGCTGTTCGCAAGGTTTCCAATACCGTTACCGATATTCTGGAAAGTGATTGCGTCGTTCACGTCCGCACGGGTAAGTGCTCCCTGGACTGCAGCATTGTTGGCGCCTCCCCAGGCACCCCAGCCGCCGCCCATCATCATGATAAAGAAAAGAATCAAGATTATGATTCCGTTTCCTTCGAGAAAACTTCCGTTTTCGTTCATGTTGGTCTCCTTCCAGGACTTTATCGTCCTGATTTAAATTTATTTGCAAACACTGCTGCCAGTGTTTTTGCCTTGTTTAACATTGCAGGCGGCACCTTACCGCTGGCAAGCATCTCATTAAGAAGCGTCTGCGGATCCTTTCCGGAAGCGTCTATCTGTTTTTTGAATTGCATAAACTGGCTCATAAGGTCCCCGTTAGCCTGAGGCCCCGTAAACTGAGCATTTTTATTGTGCATCTTGCTTAGCACTGTGCTTGCCATCCGCAATCTCCTTTATCATAGTCTTAAGCTCTTTTACGTCACCGGAAAGTTTATCAAACTCTTTTTTGCTTACAGCTCCGGCCGGCGCGTCGTCCAGTTCAATTTCCTCATACTTAAAGCTGCGCGTAGTACTCTTACCAATTTCATCGCATTCCTTTATGTAAAACACGTCGTCGTTTGCATCAATAAGTACAATGCTTTCACCTGGATTAAGATTAAAACCCCGTGCCTCATTAAGCCCCGCAACCGTGATAACTCCGCGCTTGTTTCCGGCTCCCATATTCCCGTTTGGTCCTGTCATCCCTGCAAGTAAAGACTGTGCAATAGCGTTATAGTCCATATATCAACTCCTTTTGCGCATATAATAATTTACTTGTCAAACAACTGACACGTGCTTTATTACAGAATAATTATAGTTTTATTGCAGTTTACGGATTTTAGATGCAGCTACCGATAATATAGTGAGGTGATTTTATGAAAAAATTAATTGCTGTATTTAAAATAATTCTTGCCCTTGCTGTTATTGCAAGCTTGTCTTTGAATATTGTTTTATTCAAAATGACTGGCAAAATGAAAAAAGATATTTATGACATAAAATGGGATATAAGCTCTATAGATAGCAATGTCAATGATATTGAAAATACAATGTCTGTTCTTACTGAGCAAGTAGATGACATTGCGGATGATGTAAGCGACATCTGGTATAACATTTTTTGATTAAACTATTGACATATTCAAATAACCGTATTATATTATTCTCATGGATATAAAGAATAATGCAAATAGAGGTGGTGCACGTGCTGGTGCCGGTCGCAAGACTAAAGGTGATGCAGCAAAAACCAAAACTATGAGCATAGTTTGTACTGAAAAGCAGTGCAATAAAATTAAAGCTCTTGCAAAAAAAGAGAATAAAAGTATCTCTGCTTTTTGCATAAATAAGATCCTGGGGGAATAAGTATGAAAAGATTATTGTTTATATTGTTCATAGTCTTATGTTTTTCCTCTTGTAAGTTTATGCAAAACGAAAGTTATATTGCTGTACAAGTTATCCAAAACGGAGTTCTTTTAGAAAAATGTTTAGATTTTGATGAGCAAATATATTATTATAAAATCAATAAAGACGACGTTTTTACCTGCAGATATTTCTTACTTCCTTATTCAGACGAAAAAATTGATATAACTACAGTTACCTTTGATTATAATTTACTTACGCTCGTTTCTGACGATTATCCTGAATTAATATTTAAACCAATAAAAAATGGTAGAACCATAATAGATTTTAAAACAAAAACTCATGGCTCTACATCTACACTTGAATTAAGAATTGTTGATAACTAAAAAACACAACACTATCTACCTGTGTATGTTTCTGTTTCTAATAATCCAAACTGTAAAAGCCCTTTGAAAAGTACATCATCTGTACTTAAACATATTTGTATTTTATTAATTTTGATATAACCACCATAAGTTACGCCTTCACTAATATCTGAAACTTTTATTTCTATATTTTCATATTCTGTAAAACTAACATCTTTCACGATAACACCGTCACCTGTTTGTGCTGGCACCGTTTTATCTCCATCTACACTTATATAAGGTAAATAATCTCTAAGTGAAGGTGGACTAGATAACGCAATTACGGTGTAATATACTTTAATCCTCATTGATCCTCTTGATATTGATGTTAAATTGTATTTATTTGTAGTATTTTCTGCATTAAATACATCAAAAAACTCTCTCTGGACAATATCTCCAGCACTTACCGATTGTAATTCAAAACGCAATGCTGTGATTGTTCCACTAAAATAAGCATTACCTTTTATCTTTACATTACCACCTATAACTGTGTCATAAGTACCAAAATCACTATCAGTTAATGGCACGCCAATTGCAACTTTATTACTTGTGTTAGCTCCTAAATGAGTATCTCCGTTTGCGTCAATATTTCCGCTTGAATCAATTAACAAACCTGTAGAACCTGGTACATAAGTCTGCTGTTCACTTTGAATTACACCTGTGTCGTATAAATAAATTGTCTGGACTTTTAGTGCATTAATACTTGCCTTGTTTGTAAAAAATGCATCACAAAATAATGAACTAAAATAACCGTCTCCGGCTTCTTCAAGAGTAAGAATATCCTGCAATGCTGTCATATAATAACGGCTGTTACCATCATTACTTGGATTAAGATGCTGCCATGCTTCTCCATTATAACGATATATATGATTTTTTACCCAGTCGCCTGCAGTAATACCGGTATAAAGAAAATAGTCCTGCTTGCTTGCTCCTACCGGTATAGTATTAGATGGCCCTA
>JAEEGK010009983.1_pt1 | contig 21981 bp, 6 predicted proteins | sample 8958771 | NCBI WGS metagenome assembly JAEEGK01 (sample SAMN16246547, study PRJNA631951) | gut metagenome | biome: gut microbiome; feature: rumen; material: SC-attached | host: Bos | place: Iran: Karaj | collected 2018-10 | reverse complement strand
AAGATGTTAATTCCTCTTGCGCCATTTGTTGCAGAAATGCGAAACGCTCAATCCGTTCTACCCCTCGTTTAATCATCTCCGCATTCACTACTTCCAGGTTCGACAAGACTATCAACTGATTGATGGTTGCTGTATCCCGAAGATTTAATCCCTTACTTGCTAATTCAGGATTATGTTCCTCCCAGTCTTTTGCTCTACAACCAAACAAAGCCAAATTCAACATGTCTGCCTCTGATGCATAAACCAAATACTCTTTCTTCTTTTCTATTGACAGTTGTGGAATTATATTATCCTTTATTGCATCCGTATGCAGTTGGTAATTGGTCTTCGAAAGAATTCTGGAGATATCCCACTGAAGCAGTAATGGGTTGTTCTCCGCCTCCACTAAACGCTGGAATTCTTTCACTACAAGTAAGTTGAATTCCGGAGACAGCCACATACCAAAATGGTATGCAATATCTTTATGAGCATAGGTTCCTCCATAGCGGCCGGCCTTAGCAAATATGCCAATAGCACCGGTGCGCTCAATGAACTTGTTCACAGACATATAGAAGCGGTTACTCCCAGCCTCCATTCTAATTCCCCCGAATTCGGGGGTTTTAAAACTTGGATTGTTCAATTGTTCCCATACTCCCATGAAATCAATCGTGCTCTTATTATTAAGCCACTTCTCTATCAAACGAGCGCCATCCTCAAAATTCTTGGTCATATCCGTCAAACAGATATAATCATTTTGGTCTTTATTGAGCAACACATTGATTCTTGTGTCATTTACTTGTATTGTTCTCGCCTTTGCCATTTTCTATCTTTGTGCTTTTATTGCATCATTCGTTAAGGTTCTCTAAAAACACTAAATACTAAACTTCTACATTCCCCACGCCTGTCCGATTCCAACCATAAGAACCATGAAAAGCACCGCTGCATAGCGGATGGCACGGAGGGATATTGGGTGATTATTGCGTGATAATTGGGTGATTAGTGCGTGATTCGCACTCACCGCCTCACTTCCTTTCACACTCATCACCTCACTCCCCATTACACATGGGTTCATCTCACTTCCCCTTACACATGGGTTCATCTCCAAGCTTGTTCCCTTTTCGCCCAGCTTGTTCCCTTTTTGCTCCAGCTTAGTCCTTTTCACTTGGTCCTTTTTTGAACCAGCTTGTTCCTTTTCTTCCCAAGCTTGGTCCTTTTTTGTCTCACTTGATCCTTTTTTCAGAACCCAATTTAACAAATTGTTAAGTAAATTTTTCATGATGTATTTTGTTTTTTATGTTATTCTTTCAACCGTACGATTTTTGCGTACGGTTCAGTTGCTTATAATTTGTAATCAACTCATTTCTTTTTCGGTAACGCTTTCTTCTCCTCTGACTTCAAGCGCCGCTCTACCTTATTCACATCTTCTGCCGGTTGTAGTTGAGCCGGTTCAATACCTCTGCTTCTCAGCATCTCTCGCACTGCAATATTGTTATCCACGTGTTCGCGAGTAATCGGATTCAAACCGTGAATATTCTTGTTTTCCACATTGGTACTTGTCATCTCTGCCGCCAAGTCTTTCGCCTTGATGCCTATTGTAGGCAATACGTCTGCCAAAGGTTTATTCTGCTTCTCTAATCCGAACTTCGTCTTCAAATCCTTGGTCGGCATACCAAATAAAGCAGCATCTCCCTTCGAACGCATAATTGCAAAGCCCTTGTCGTCCACACCATGTTCATACACCACCTTTGACAAACGGCTTTCCGTCTCGCGCAGTTTCTTGCGTGCCAAAACACGCTCGGACTCTAGTATTCGTTGCTGAACTAATTCCGCGCGGCGAGTTTGTACTGCAAAATAATTCTGCGCGAAAGATATTTCCTGTTTGCGAGGATCGCCGTTTTGAGCAATCAGATAACACGCGTAACGGGTCAAGAGGATATCCTCGATCGAACGAGTTGCTCCTTTCGGTAAATCTATCATTTTGTTGACGCCAACGAAATGATCGGATTCCTTTTCTCCAGCGTTAAGACAAGACTCTTTCGCTTTCTCTATCGCCTTAACGAAATTACGCCAATCGGTATAACCCAACAACGGACAAATCTCACGAGCACTCCAGCACTCAACATCTTTAATGCGTGTTGCCGCTTGCTCAAACCGCTCAAATAATGCTATAATATCTTCGCTTTTCATTGTTTCTTTTTATTTGTACCGAATTCGGTATAATTACATTCCCCACATCTGTCCGCACGCCAAAGTGAGGAGGTGTAAAAAATTTTTCATGATGTATTTTGTGTTTTTATGTTATTCTATTTTGTTGATGTCGAATGTGCTTCGACGGTAATGGACGTAGGACTTATATTGTTCTTATTGTACTGTTCTTAGGTTGTTCTCGGGACATGGTCCCGTGATGGTCCTGTTCTTAATAGCACTAGCGTACGTATGCGTTTATGTGTGTGTATATACAAAATCGGGTGCAAAGGTACAATAAAAATTGGATATAAATGTGTAAAAATCGGTAGATTATGACGAATTATCGCCGATTTTGCTAAGTATAGTTTGCAAAACGGGGGATTTTATGCTTTTAAGCATAAAAATAATCGGTCGCCGGGGAAGGCGATCGATTATTTTTGGGGATCTAGGGACCTAGGATACTAGGGGACTAGGAGTTACCGCACGAGGACATGATGGGTAGCACGGGCGTTGTCGGATTGGAGAACGAGGAGATAGAATCCGACGGCAGCCGGAGCTGTGATTTCGGAATCGTTATAGTTCTCGCTCAGATGACGACGACCAAGCACGTCATACCAATATGCTGTACCCTTGCCTCTCATCGGCAGCGAAGCAGAAGGCGGTACCAGCGACGGCATACCGTTGTTATACTCCGCCTCGGGTACAGGCGTCGGGATGAACGGACAGGTGTAGACCTGTGTTCCATCCGGGCGGACAAGCAGCGCCGAATACTCTTTGCCGAATTGCAGCTGAGTGCCTTCGCCGGTATAGTAGTTGAAATCATGCGCCCCTTCGATAAGCGATCCGTCTACATACCATTGAACGGCGAAGAAGGTATAGTCATAGCCGCTATTTCCGAGGATAGCCTTGATAGTGCTGTCGTTGCGGATAGCGAGCACGTCGTTCCAACGCTGCGTGATCAGCTCAGAGCTATACAGGAGTGAGAGCGTAAACGGCATCGTGACATTGAACTCCGGCTTGAGATCCGTAAAATGCAGCGTACCGTTATACAAGCCCGGCTCCAGATTCGGATCCAAAGCCAGCGGGATCTCATAATGACCTTTCTTCTGCTCTATATTGACAAGCGTATCGAATTTATCGCTGTCAAAAGCAACCAAGAACGATTGCGAGCGTCCGCGCTTGATATCATAAACGAACAGGAGCGTGTCCGCGCCCTCGCACAAGGTATACGCGGTAACCGGCTCGACGATGAGCGACTCGTAGATCTCGAGGTTGAGCACCCAAGTCTTGGAGCAGTCATTCGGATCCGGCACGGTATCGATCATGGACTTGGTGTTCTCGTCGTAGATCTTGCCATGATACGTGAACGGCAGGTTCTCGGGCAAGAGCATCGTATCCTCGAAGACGCGAGTCGGCTCGAGCAGCTCGAGATAGATGATACTATCGCAGGAGGTTATTTCGCTATAGAGGAAGACCGAATCGACGATACCATAGGTATGATAGGTTGTATCAGAACGCTCTTTCCAATGGAAACCTTCGCCCTTACGATCGGCATCACAGAGCGTATAAGTCTGGGTCTCGCGCGTAGCACCGAGCGGATCCAGATGGAGCAGGAAATGAATCGTCGAGTCGCAAGTACCGCAGGAGACACGATAGGTTACGTTGAAGTTACCACCCTCCAGCGGAACGTCGAAGGTAGGTCTCGCCTCATCCGACCATCCGTGCTCCAGACCATCGATAATCCACTCATGGGACTCGATATGATAGGCCTTGCTGACCACGGTATCGCCCTTGACGTGGTCGATCTCCTGTACCCATGAATGCATACCGTCCAACGTAACGCGGTATTCATTGTTGCGACAGTTCATGTAGATCTTCGGCTTTCTCACTACCGGAATCGGATTGGTAGCCAGAGTCGAAGCATAGAGCGAGAAGTAACAGGAGTGATCTTGAACGAACATACAATCGACTACATAGAGGCTGTCATCCTGATAACCGGCATTATAATGCTGGTCGGTACTGAGGATATACTGATCCGGCAGAGAGCCATCGGGACGACGGTATTTCTCGTTATAGGCATATGCCCAACGATAGTGAAATCCGTCCGGTGCCTCAAACTCGGGGTTGATAGCACCGCACTTCATCCCTTTGAGTTTACCATCGGAGCAACCGAGGGTGAAGTAAGCGTATCCGCAGTGAGCCGAAAAGGTACAGTCATGGGTGGTCAGACGCGCCGTAAGGGTCTTGCCTGCATAGTTTTTGTCGCGCAGGTTGACACCGACGGTCGTCCAGTCTTTCCATACGATATCGGCTGAAGTCTGCGAAACAGAGGAAGGCGTGAGATGCCATCCTTGCTGCACTGCCTCGGGCTTGAGGGTCGTACCGTTCATGACGTTGTTGGCGTTGAAGTCCGCCTGTCCGCACTCACCGATCGTCTGACCGTTAATCAAGATATCGAGTTTGAAACGCGGGTTCTCATGATCATCGTGCCCGGGTGCCTCCAACAACGGCATGTACTTAAGCAGCAGAACCGGATATTTGATCGTATCGACCGCAAAGGAGAACTCAATTCGCTCGGCATGGTTGTCAGCCTCCCAGTTACCGAGACGAACGGAGGCCAACTCACCATCCGGAACGGTCTTCGCTTGACCTCCCGTACGCGGCTCGTACTCCGTACGATCGAAATGGACGACATGACGGCTAGCAGAACTCGACGGTCCGTTATCCACCGGCTGTACCTGCTTGAAATCATTGAAAGTCAGGGTATTATTCGGCGAGGAATTATCGATATAACACTTGGCGTTATTGATGTTCAGATAGTCCACACAGAGCTGATCGGGATAATAGATGAGCTTCGAAACGATGGTCTTGAGACTATAGAAACCGTCACCACATTTCGCGCGGACAATGAAGTCCGTTTGTCCGATAGGCACACTGGTAAAATTAGCGGTAGTCAGACCACCTGTCAAACGCGGACCGAGCCATTTCTGTCCATCGTAGGAATAAGCGCTGACCTCGTACTCATCCGCCGTACCTTGCCAATTGAGCGTCACGGTCGTACCGTTCGCTGTCACGGTGAGGTTGGTCGGCTGCGGGCACTCTTCGCCGTCGGTGATCAAGATATTATCCACCGAAGCAGCCGGTTGCTGCGCGATGTTGGAACCGTTTTGCCAAGCAAAAGCGAGATAGTGCGGCGTACCGTCACAATCAGCGCCTTTGATATTGACGGCACATTGCTTCCAAGTCACCGTACCGTTGAGGTTGTTCATACCTGCCTGGGGCTGCAAACGAATGATATAGTTGGCATATTTAGCCGGGATACCACCGGTAGGTACACAGTTCAAATTGATCGAATCGCCGGTGTCCGGATCGACCATCGGAATCCAGAGGGCATAGAGGCCGTCCACTTTGCTGGCTACGTTCGCCATCACGCAATAGTCGAAAGTCAACAGGTAATCGCCCGACATAGCCGGCAAAGAGATGGTATCATACGCGAAGATCCAGCATCCTTTGTTGCGGTAATGCACAGAGGCACCGTTATCGTCAGATACATAGAGACCATAATGACCCGTACTGCTGTTATTACCCGGCTCATCGATATACCACTTGTTGGCCAACTGATTGTAGATGTTCTGGTTGGCTACAGGATTCAGAACCCAGCGGTCACGTGCTGCCTGGGACTCGAAATCACAGAAATACATGCTTCCTGCCTGTACCGGCATGGTGTAAGCCAACACCGCTACCAGAAATATTTGGACTAAACGTTTCATATGCATTGTTCGTTTGGTTTCTATTGTACTATCATTACTTGGGCTTTGGTCTCGCCCGAAGCGTTAATCGACTTGATGATATATGCGCCCGTCTGCTCCGGCGTGGTGAGCGAGGTGTAGCCCTGCGGCAAAGTGAAGGTGCTGTAGAGCTGACCGGAGAGGGTGTAATACCAGATGGTTGTCTCTTGCTCCATGTACATCGGCAGACGATTGCCGGCTGTCACGATGGTCGGATACTCCGATTGCTGCGGGTGATAAACGGGCTGAATCGGGCAGGTCGTCATCACGACGCTATCCTCACGCATCAGTTCTACGTAGTAGAATGCCTCGGTATCCAGCGGCTCATACAGATAGGATTTGGTTGCTCCCACGATCGGCGTACCGTTCTTATACCACTGGAAGGAGAGGAAGTTCCATCCTCCGTTGTACTTCGGCGACAGGAGCGTCAAAACGTCATTCCATTTCTGCTCCACGATCGAACTCGGATAGCGGATATCGAAGCCGCGCTTCTCGGTGTAGGTACCGCAGCAGAACTGATAGAAGGTCAACTCAGCCGTATAATGTCCCGGCGTGATCTTCGATGTATACGGAATCGCGATCGAGGTCACCTGATCATAGATGACGGTATCACGCAACTGCGGCGTATTGAACTTCACCTTCAGACTGTCATAGACACCGGCGGCTATATCCATCGATATGAACAACTGCTCGTCGTCCGCACATACATACGGAACGGGCTGGATGTTCGCCTTAATACGATCGTTGACGGTGAGCGTGAGATAAAGCACACTATCGCACCCGTGCGCGTTCTGCATATATATAGGATAATCCGTCACAGACTGATTGTACCTTACGCCGTTGATGACTACCGACGAATCGGAGCATATTGAGTCATGGCGATACTGGTTCGGCGAGGACTGATATACCTTCAGGTATAAGGTCGATACCGAGTCACAGCCGGCGAAGTTCTTGAAGTAGCCGTAATAGGTAGTATCCTTATCAAACCACTGCCCGTCAAATTTCACCGGATCCTGCGAACAGGTCGTCATATGGAACTCGGTGCTGGTCGGGATGATATTCGGCATGATAATCGTATCCACGGTCGTACTGTCGCAGGAGTTATCAACACCGATATAAGAGGTGAGGGTCACCTCGACGGTATCGCCTTTCTCCAAGCACGGATAGGTCGGCGACCAGGTCGTGACGTCTCTCGTTCGGCCGGTTACCAGACTGCGGAAATGCCAGTGCGACTCGTTACATTTCTCGTCGGTATGGTTCTCAATGCCATCGAACTTATTCATGACATGCGAGGTATTGGTGAAGCGCAGCATGCTGGAGCAGCCACCGAAGACGGAATCAACGGTATAGGACGGCACCGGGAAACGCGGCTCGGAGGTCGTTTTGATCTCGAAGTAGCAGTCCGGTTGCTCAATGAAGCTGACGCGGCAGGTGTAAATCTGTCGGCTGGCATCGACGATGAGCGTCTGATCATGACTGACGGTATCGCCGTTCTGGTTATACCACGCATAGGCAAAACCTTCCGGCGCGATACACTGTACATAGGCATCGGTACCGCAGTTCTCTGTCTCGATATGTCCGTTCGCGCAGTCCACGGTGAAGTACGCATAGCCGTAGTGACCACTCTGGCTACAATCGTAGGTCGTGAAACGCACTTTGATATCCTGTCCGTCGTACGGCATGAGGTTGACACCGACGGTTGTCCAGTCTTTCCAAACGGCATCATTCTTTTTCGTTACATGCCAACCGCCCTGTACACCATCGGAGTACGAGAAGACAGCATGACCGCAACCCGGGTCAATGAGTTGATCGTTCTGATCGAGGATCTGGAGCTCGAAACGCGGCTCCTCTTGCGGGCTGTGCGACGAACCCGGGTTCTCCAATACTACCGCATATTTGACAATCAAGATACCTTGGTTGGTCGAATCGACATGTATATTATAGGTGATCGCCTCAGCCTCACCGCCCCAGTTCCAGTTACCCAGACGCACGGATGCGAGGGAACCTGCAGGAACGGTATGCAAGAGACTGTCTGTACGCGGATCGACCTCTGTCGGATCGACATGCAGCGTATGACGACTCTCTATCGCATCCGGACCACTATCCAAAATACCTACGTGCGTATATGGCGTCTGTCCTTGCGCGTTGTACGCGTCGGGGTTCATACCGTAGGTACAAACGACTCTCGCTGAATCGTACAGATCAACGTAGTTGATACAGTGGTTCTCCGGACAGTACACAAGAATCTGCGATACATAGACATAGTTGGAGTGATAGGTCTTACTCTCTTCTTCCTCGTAGTACGAACTACGAATACGGATGTCGTAGCTACCCTCGAGTATCTTCGGTATGGCGAAGGAGCACTTATCACCACCCTCACGGGTAAAGCCCGGGGTGTAGTCGTTGATGCCCTGAATACCCTTTGTCCAGTCGAGTTCACCCAGACTGCGGTACTGGATATCGAACTCGGACTGCGAACTCTCCCAAGTCACCAAGAGGGTCGAGTCCTCACACTGCGGATAAACGCGCACGTTGGTCGGCTTGGTGATCGCACTCGAATTGATCTGGAAGTTATCGATAGCGATACTCGATTTAGGAACCGTATCGTTCGCCTGCGAGTTCTTATTGATCCAGATAAAGAGGAAGACGAAATTCTTCTGGGAATTAATCGCATTCACACTGACCGTATTGGCAAATGATACATTCTGCCAGGTCGTACCGCCGCAGAGGTATTTCGATACGGAATCTTCGGTAATCGCCAGATTCTGACATGCACCCAACTGCTGCGTCGAGAGCTGCGCATTCGGTGCATTGAGCAGATTATTGAGATTGTACGCTCCGTTTAGGTTCAACTGATCTTCGGGGCAGACCATGACATAGAGGCAGGACTGATCGTCATCACCCTGACCTTTCCAGTCGAAGTTAACGTCGTATTTCTTTGTGGAAGATTCGGTCGGGAATTTATAGCGGAGATAGGAAACCAAGACGGTTTTCTTTCTGCCGTATCCCGGGTTCTGGCCGTCATTGGTCACATAGAGCGAACGTCTTCCGGCACTATGCACCGCCGTACCGAAGATCCACTTGTCTCCGGAACTCGAGGCACCGGCATTCAAGCGCCACGGAGTGAGGTTATCGGTTTCCTCGAAACTGCACTCATAGGGCAATGCGGTTGCCACGGTCGAACCGCTCTGCGCCCAAGCCAGGACGCTGAACAGCATCAATATCCATATGTTGAGGAGTCTTCTCATTTAGAAAATCTGTTGTATATCTTCGTCACCTACATCGGTGATGGTAAATTCTACACGACGGTTGAGCTGACGTCCCTCATCGGTATCGTTATCAGCCACCGGTTCTTTCTCACCCTTACCTTCGGCGGTCATACGCTCAGCGGCTACGCCACGCTTGATAAGGTCATTGCGAACGGAGTTAGCACGACCCTCGGACAGGATCTGGTTGGCCTCATCCGTACCAACGGCATCGGTGTGCCCGACGATATGAATCTTGACGGTCTGGTTCTCCAGCAGGAAGTTCGCCAAGTCGGACATAGCTTGCTCAGACTGCGGGAGGATATAAGTCTTGTTGGTAGCGAAGAAGAGGTTCTCGATCTTCACTTTTATACCCTCTTTGATATGCTGCATATAGAGGTCAAAGGTATCGCGCACGAAGTGGAGCGTGTCATCCTTCGGCATATAGCCCTGTGCGTTCATATGCGCGATATAATCGCCTTCGGTGAGCGGCGTCTCGATGAATCCGTCATCCGCAGACTGCGCCGTATAGAGCGCTACCGAGTCTTTGGTGGAAGTCAGACGAACGGTTGCCTCGATCGGCTGCTTGGTCTCCACGTCGTAGATGTTCATACAGAGCGTATAAACGATCGGCGCCGGGATACGCTCGAGCGGCAAACGGAGGGTATCGAAGTCGAAGACCTCCACGGTATGCAGGATGGTATCCGAGGGGAAGTAACCGTTCTTCGTCGCGGAGATGCGGTACTCACCCGGAGCAAAACGTCCTTGCAAGAGACCCTGACGGTTGGTATTCTTCTGCATGGTCTTGCCGGTCTCGGTATTGGTGATCTCCACCGCTACACCACCCAGCGCAAGCGCTGTGTTCTCGTCATACATAAAGACTCCCATACGCGGCGTCGGTGCCTTCGGGTAGTCCTGGGTTGCCTTCTTCGGACGCGGCAGATCGAACCAAACGGCGATCTTGGCTCCTACGAGGAAGGGGTTGACCTTGGCGCTGGCTGCTGAAGTAGTAGCCAACGCGGAGTTAACGGGGAACTCAAGCGGGTTAGCCGCTACGAGCATCTGCGTCGGGATATCCTGTGCACCCGGATTAGCCTTCGCTGTCTCCGTATAATTGAGCGAATTGAGGAAACCATAGTCCACGAAGAGCGAAGCGCGAACACGCGGAGTCGCGTTGATCCACTGGTCGAGGTTCACACCTACTTCAGCGTGCGCTGCGAGGTTCAGACCGAACTTCACATTCGTCTTCGGACGATCGATGTCCTGATCGGTCACCAGCGTATGGTTATACATATCCGTCATGCCGGAGATGAGCTCTTTGTCATCAATGGTGGTGGTGAGCTTACCGCTGACGGTCGATTGCCCCATCAGACCGAGACCTACTTTCAAACCGGCTTGCCAGAAGAGCGGTAGTTTCTTGAGCTCCATACCAAAGAGGATGGGCACTTGTACAAATCCGCCGATCAGCTTGTCCTTCAGGCCGTTCATATCGTAGTTGTAGATCATCGTCTTGTCATACGGTTTCATACCGTAGTGAAGCGCGAACTTACCATCCGGCTGATTGGAGATACCCATGACAGAGTTATAGAAATTGAACTCCGCACCTACGGTCATCAACATCTGTTTGTAGCGCAGTTGGTAACCCAGACCGAGACCACCGCCTACGAATCCGTTGTCTTTGTTTTGGAAGCCGACCGGGTTCAGTCCTGCAGCTGCCGGCTCCTGGTATTGGATACCAGAGGTGAAGAGATTCGAGTAACCGACCTGTCCCCAGAATCCGAGACGGTGAGCGATATCGCGTTCGTTATAAGCGTTTGCCTTGGCATTGGCCTTGTCGATAGCCGCAATCTGCTCCATGTATTGCGCTTTCTCCTCGGCAGCCGTGAGGTTGTTGTTCTGCTTCGGCGCAGCCGCTTTCGCTACCTGCTTGTTGCCGGAAGACTTCGCCTTGGCCTTAGCCTGTGCCTCTTTGGCTTTGGCTTTTTGAGCCGCAGCTTTATCACGCTCTTTCTGCTTTTGAGCCGCAGCTTTATCCGCCTGTTTCTTCTTCTGGGCAGCAGCTTTCTCGCGTTCCTTAGCGGCTTTCGCTTTGGCTTTCTCACGCTCTTTGGCCTGTTTAGCCTTCTCTTTCTCGCGTTGCGCTTTGGCTTTCGCCTTAGCGTCCACAGCATAAACAGCCGCGATACGGTTATCCACTACGGAGGCCATCGGAGCAATAGTGGCCAGACCAAATGCCATTAGCAGTATGTAGATGATTCGTTTCATGCGTTAGAATTTTATACCTTGGTTACCACCGCGCTTAATATCGAGGCGGTTGTTCTTTTGATAATCGTAAATATAAGATTTGCCGTGTTTCGGCATCTCGAAAGCTACCGTAAATTTAATACCGACATTCAGATTGCGGAACACCGCATTGTCCGCCAAGTCGCTCTTCATCAGCGGCTGCACGTAGAACTGAACGCCCTTGTCCGTCTCTCGGTACTCGAACATCGGTGCGCCGCTGCCCTTGATATGTACATCCAGTACGCCGAAGTCCATATATGCCGCCAAATACATCCGTACCTTATCGGGGTTGAGGCGGAACTGTTTGTGCTTGAACATATGTCCGATACGGCCGCCTATCTCGGCATGCGCCATGATATTGAAATTCCATTTCAAAGGCAATACGGCGCTACCCATGTACTGATCCGACTCGAACTGGTGATTCGGCATATCGTAGAAATCGTCGTAGTACTTGTCGTACTCGCCGTAGGTGGTCACCTCGGCATGGGAAGAGGTCACGCCCCACATGTTGAGCGACACTTTCGGACCCACCATGAAATAGAAACGTCCCCACTCACCGCCGAAGAGCAGCGGGATATTGAGGTTAACCATCTGCGCCAAGTCACGGGATTTATCGACGTGTACATGCATATCGAACAGCTCGCCCTCGGTATCCATCATCGGGATCGAGACGTCCATTTCGTCCATGCTGTTGACGTTCAGCTCATACATGCCTTCTACGCCGACGGAGAAAATAAAATTGTTATGGAAGAGGCGATAGTCCACACCGAGGTTGCCGTTGAATCCGGTAGAAGGCTTCATGCCCTCGACGGTATGCAGCAGCGCCGAATGACCCACGTCACCATGCAGCGACACGAAATGGTAGGTCTCCGGTGTGAGACGCGTGTAAGCGCCTATGGACATACACCATAGGAGCATACAGCATACTATAAAACCATACCTTTTCACAGACTTATCACTTAATAATTTAAGTTTCGGGCGGCAAAATTACAAAAAAATATTCATTTACGCAAGTTTTTGTCACTTTTTCGTTGTTTTTTTTTCTTTTTGTCTGCATTTTTGGCAAAAAGACAGAAAAATGGCAAACAGAAAGGGCTACCTTACGGCAGCCCCTTCTGAATTATTCAGCGCTTGTTTGCGCGACCAAAACTTACTCTACTCGACGACCGGTAGCATCGTAGATGCGGTCGTTGATGCGGATGTAAACGTGGTTGTTCTTGAGGAACTTAACTGCCTTCGATTCGATGCCTGCACCACCGTCGATACGCGTCGGAGTCTTCTGGAATCCAATCTCGAAGCTGTTGATTGCAGCCGGTGCACCATCGGAACTGCTATCATCGTTGATCCAGATGAAGGCAACGCGGTAGTGACCAACAGGAACCTCAACATCCAATTCCATCGTTGCATACGATGCCTGACCATAGAGCGGCAGGGTATCGAGTGCAATCCAGCCTTGCGGCAGGTTGTCAGCCGTCAGACCTTCCGGAGCTACACCGGCGGTCAACTCAACCTCAGCCGGAACGAGGGCAACGCGCATAAAGTCGAGAGCGCCATCCTCATCGTTGTACTCACCTTCGCACTTCCACTCGTAAGAAACGGTATAGATCGTATCCTTAACGAAGTCGAAGAGCTTGGTAGCGAACGATACAGAAGCTGCATCTTCGTCGTAACCATAGGTCTCGCCGTTGTTGGAGATGAACAGTTCGTTATCTGCAATTACCCAAGCGTTAGCATCGTTAAACAACTTCCAGCCTTGTGCATCTGCGAAGGTAGTTTCGTACGGCAGCGCCGCGATATTCTCGACAGTCGAGAAGGCAACCGAAACAAGCTTGCTGTTCTCTTCACCGCAGTTGTTACGCAGGTAGAAGATGTACGAAGTAGCCTCTTCGAGGTTGTCAAGAACGAGCGGGTTGGTTGCTTCAGCGAACTCAGTCGGAATCAGATCCTCGTCAGCCGGAACAACTGCGTACTCCCAGTTAGCGTCTTCAACAGCATCCCAAGCGAAGGTAGCACCGGCAGCCGTGATCTCGGATACCTCGATGTGGGTAGCCCACATACAAGCCGGAGCCTCACCCGGAACGTAGTTAACCGTCATCTTCGGCAAGAAGTTACGTTGAGCCATGTTGTTACCCGTACCGTAACCACCGATAGAAGCACCGCTCAAGGTATTTCCATACCAGCTGGTGGACTTCCAATCTCCTGCAACGGTCTGCTTGAAGCCGATGAGCAGGTTGTCACCTGTGTATTGGAACGGCTCGCTGAACGTTACTACCATCTTGTTATCCACAACAGTGAGGTTAGCGGCGGTCATGACTTGCGTCAGCTTGCTCCACTCAACCAATGCATCGAGCGTAGCAGCCTCCGTCGGAGCTACATAAACCTCGAACTCAGCTGCGCCCCAGTTAATAGAAGCCGTGCTGGAGTGGAAGGTCAACGCTGTAATCGAATCCCAGAGAAGCTCTTGGATCTCAGCAGCCGGAACAATGAACTGGCTGGCCGTATTACCCTCATCTACGTAGGTACCGTAGATAGGTACGTAACTGTTCGTCGTCGTACCATCGTTAACTACCATCGAGTAGATGTCGGTCGGAACGAAGGAGATAACTGTGCTCCAAGCACTGCTGGTCTCTTCGTCGCAGTTCGCTTTGACACGTGCGTAGTAGGTAGCCTCAGCCGTCAGACCGGTCAGGTCAATCGAAGCCTCGGTAACAGTTTGCTCGTTCGTCTCTTCGAACGTGTTATCCAAACCGTATTGAACAGTCCACTCGGTTGCCTCAGCTGCAATCCAGGTGAGGGTTGCGATAGAACCGTTACCCATGGTCAACTCAGCCTCCAAACCATTCGGAGCAGGACAAGAGATCGTCGTCGTGAAGGACTGACGAGCGGTCCATACGCTGTTACCGTCTTCCTCACCGCAGTTCGCGCGTACGTAAACATAATAGGTGTGACTCGGCAGCAAGTTCGTCAGCGTGTACGGATTCTCGTTCACGGTGAGGATGCTTGTCAGCGTATCCGGGTTGAAGTTAGCGATTGTATCGAGCGCGATATCCCATGCACCCTGCTCAGCTGCACCGGCTGTCCAGCTGAGTTTAGCCGAACGAGCGAATACATCCGAAACAGTCAGACCGGTCGGTTTGACACATGCCGGGATATGATCAATCAGCACATCATCTACGTGCAGATAGTTATCTGCATTCGATACGGTAGATGCACCATAGAGGGCAATCTGAACGTTCTGATTAGCATATTGGCTGAGATCAATAGTAACCTCTTCGCCATACAATGCGATGTTGTTATATACATACTCAGATCCAGCGTTATCCCATTGACGGAGAATCGTCCAGGTAGCACCATTATCGGTAGAAATCAGGACAACGAACTTATCGTCCGTACCTGTCGTAGCGATTTGCGTGTAAGCCGTAGTGGACTTAGTCAAAGCCATCGTGAAGGACAGTTGTACGTTCTCGTCAAGAGCCACATTCGGCAATACAGTCCAGTACTTGATTGTACTCCAGATATTTACCGAGATGTGCTTGCTGTTGAATACCTTGTCGGTCTCCGAACGGAAGGTCCAACCTAAAGAAGCCGGTGTGGTCAACTTAGCCGTACCTGCCAATACATCATCGATCAGGACACCGCTGTAACGCAGCCACTCCGTCGGATAATCCGTGAGGGCATTGAAGTTCTCAGCGTACGGAACACCGTAAACAGTCTTGAACGTAACAGGAGACGTCCATGCAGCCGTGTTACAGCTGTTTTGAACTTGTACACCGTACCTAGTACCGGCATCCAAACCTTCGATTACATACGGACTGGTCTCGATATCCTCTACAACCGTCCAGTTCTCACCGTCGGTGCTATAACGGAGGTTGAAGCCGGTCTGACCATAAGCATTCCAGCTGATGGTAGCAGATGTCGTGGTGAGCGTGTCTACTTTGACATCATCCGGTTGCTGACAAGCACTTGCCGTACGGAAGGTTGTCGTAGCCCAAACGCTGACACCGTCCTCATCACCGCAGTTCGCACGTACGTATACGGTATATAAGGTGTCGGTGATCAACTCTGCCAAAGCATACGGGTTCGAAGCGACGTCAATAATCTCTTCATCCGTTACCTCAGCGAGGTCAAACTCAGGATCAGCCGTGTAAACAAGTTGCCATGCTTCTTGACTCTCTTCACCATTGGTCCAACCGATGGTTGCCGAAGAAGAAGTGATGTTCGTAACGGTCAACTCAGATACCGGCAAACAGGTAATCTTCGTAATGCTGAAGTTATCTACAGCAGCCGGAGTCTGACTACCGCCACTGGTATCGTCTCTCCAGAGAAGTACAACTTTGTAGAGACCTGCCTTATCAACAGTTACATCAAACGTTTCTGTTTTCCAAGTAGTTGACAAGTTCAACTTAGTAGCTGCATATAACTTCGTCCAGCCGGTAGGCAATGAGAACGTTCCTGAAGTGGATACGGTCAATTCCAGTGTATCCGGAACCAGGGCAACGCACAACAAGTCGTAGTTGCTCTCACCGTTAGCCAACCAATCGTATTGGAAGGTATAGGTGCCTGCTTCGAGGTCGAATACCTTCACGGCATAAACTGCAGTCGGGCTACTGGTCGTGTACGCATGGCTTGTACCACCATTATTGGAGATATAGAGTGCATGCGTACCCTCACCGTTGTGAGCAGCCTCGCCCAATACCCAAGCGTTGGTATAACTACCGTTGATGAACATCCAGTTGTTGCCATCCTCAAAGTCATCAGCATACGGAACTGCAGCCGGACCCATCTTTGTATGGAACGGTTGAGCAACAACCTCGCTGTATGCATCATTACCACAATCTTTTACCAGATAGAAGACATAGTCTTTGTTCTCCAGCAATTCGCTCATTACAACGAATGTGTCAGTGATTGCGATGAACTCAGCCGGCATCTCTGCAGAAGCCAAAGCATATGCATACTTCCATGCACCGTTCTCCTCGTTATTCCAAGTTGCTTTCGCACCATCTTCCGTAATCTCGGAGATCTCCAAACCTGTCGGTTCCAGACAGTTCGGGATTTCCTCAACTACGATATCATCGATATATAAACCGCGATAAGAATAAGTCGACTTCGGCATCTTGAATGCGATGTACTGACCCTCGCCGGCATAGCTGCTCAACGGCACCACGAACGGTTCGTATTCTGCTGTAGTCGGAGCGAGGGATGCAATCTGTACAAAGGTAGAAGTATCCGCCGGATCCGTCATAACACCTACGTAAACCGTAGCATCGTACGAAGCAGAATACTTACGTGCGTTGAACTTGATACGCAAGCCGTTGACACCTTCCATCTGCGGCAGGATTGCATACTGATCTTGCGGATCATAGTCAGTATAGGAACTGTACTGCGAATAGAATCTCAACGAGTTATTCGGTGTGTTAGCTGCGCTAGCGCTTGCATATACCGTCGGATAATACTTATAGGACGAGTAGGTGCTGGTATTGATATAATTCCAGCAGATCGGCAGCACATGACTCGCAGTTGCACCGGTAATGCTATCGAAGCCTTCCTTGTACGGGAAAGTAGAGATAATCATACACTCGGTGGTGAAGCTGAAAGCTTTGGAGTATTCGGACATATCCTCGTCGCTACACTTAGCCGCAATCTTCACGTCATAAGCGGTAGCCGGCTCCAGACCTTCGAGCGTGTACGGACGTACCGTAACAGCCTCTTCGAGAGCGGTCCACTCTTCGTCTGCGCTCTTCTTGTATTGCAGCATCCACGCTTCTTCTGCGCTCTGCGGAGCCCAATCAAGAGTAACCGAAGTAGCAGCAATCGTGGTAGCAGCCAATCCCATCGGGCGCTCGCAAGACGGGATAGCAGCAATCTTCACATTGTCGATGTGGAGGTTGTTGTCACCACCTGCAATATGAGACTCACCGTAGAACGCGAAGATCACGTTCTTGTTTGCCAACGAATCATCCAATACGATCTTAACATCCTGACCTGCTGTAGCAATGTCATTGTAAACGTACTCGGAACCGGTATTGTTCCATACACGGAGACTATCCCATGTCGCGCCATGATCGATCGAGAAGAGCACGAAGAAGCGGTCATCCGCCTGCTGTGTCTTATCTATAGTTCCCGGCGTACCGGAGTAAGTCGTCAATGCGAGGTCGAAGGTGAGTTGTACACCTGCCTGCATCTCGATAGCCGGCGTTAACAACCACTTATTCCAAGTTGTACCATAGATGTTAGTACGTGCGTGCTCGTCAAATACGCCGTTGCCGGTACCGAAGTTCCAACCGGAAGTTGCAGCAGTGAGATCGGCAACACCGGATGTGATGCTATCCAACCAACCGGTATAGAGACTCCAATCAGCCGGTTTAGCCGTACCGAACGCCTCAACGAACGGAATACCGTACATCGTGGAGAAGGTCAACGGCTCCGTGTACGGACTCATTGCCTCTTCATTCGTCGGGTCGCACCAAGCAGCTACCTGTGCCTCATAAGCCGTAGCCGGCTCGAGACCGCTGATCAAGAGCGTGTCATTGGTAGTTTGAATCGGTTCACTCCATTCTACTTCTTCCTCAGATACTTTTCTGTAACGAACGAGCCAGTTAGCCTCATCGCCCTGTGCAGTCCATGCAAGTACCGCAGAGGTAGAAGTCAGACTGTCTGCAACAGCAACCAAACCGGTCGGCTCCAGACATGCCGGGATCTCTTCTACGATTACATCGTCAATCAACAGAGAAGCGGCCAACTGCGAAGCGGCCAACATCTTAATCGCTACATACTTGTAGTCACCGGTATATTCGGTGAACGGAACAACGTATTGCGTATATACATTGCTGGTCAACGTAAACGTTTGCAATGCTACGAAGTTCGCGGTATCTACCTGATCCGGCATAACACCGACAACAACCCGTGCACCCTCAATGTCCTCAGACAACTCATAGTCATTACGAGCCATGAACTTGATACGCATGTTGTCCAGACTGATGAGTTCCGGAAGAATGACATATTCATCTGCCGGCTCATCGGATGCGTTCGAGTAGAAATAGAGGAACTTGGTTCCGCTATATGCATCCTCCGGATAGTTAGACAAGATAGCAGGATAGTTACCCGCCCGGATAGCATTCCAGCAAAGCGGTGTTCCTTCGAAGCCCTCGTTCACTGTTGCAAACGGTACACATGAGGTAGCAAAGAGGATCGAGCTGCTGTAATCGCCGATGTTCTCTGCATCCTCCGGATCACATTGCGTAGCAATCTGAGCCTCGTAGATAGTAGCCGGATTGAGACCCGCAAGTACTTTGAAGGTATCAGTAGCTACCGGAACGACAGCTGCCCAGTCTTCTGCGCCTTGTACCTTGTAACGGATTACCCAATTCGTCTCCGGGCTAATCGGTTTCCAAGCCAAGGTAGCCGTTGTTTCCGTTATCAGCGTATCAATAGCGTGGAATGCTTTCGGCGTTGAACAAGCCGGAGCAACACCCTTCTTGAATCCGATAGTCGTCTTCGGCTGGAAGCTATAGGACGATACACTGAGCGAACCACTGGTGCTGAGGTATCCACCCATGGATGCATTGGTGCGCGCAGTTCCTAACCAGCTGGCACCCTTATAGGTACCCGTTACGGTCTGCTTAAAGCCAACCATCAGGTTGCCTCCTGTGTATTGGAACGGAGCATCCAAAGCTACCTCCATCATATAATCAGAGATAGCCAAGGCTTTTGCATTCACCACCTTAATCATTGCATCATAGTCCTTCAACTCCTGCAGCGTGTCATTTGCCACTTCAGCTAAATAAACTTCGAATTGAGCATTACCCCAAGCGATTTCAGCTGCGCTAGCATAGAAGGTCAGGTTGGTAATGGAATCCCATTGGATATCTGCCAACTGCGAAGCCGGAATAATGAACTGGCTGCGGATATATGCATCCGTCCATGTTCCGTAGATAGGCACATAACTGCTTGTGCTTGTACCATCAGCTACGGTGATCTCGAACGGATTGAGTGTCTTGAACTCAATCGTACGGCTATCACTCATACCATCCGCTACACAGTTCTTACGCAGATAGAATACATACGCGGTATTGTAGTCCAGATCGCTCAAAGTGATAGAGTTCTGCTCAACAGGCACGAATGCCTCGTCAGCCGGCTCATCTTCAGTAGCCGGAACGCATGCATATACCCATTTCATACCGTCTGCATCGTCTTCCCAATCGAACGAAGCACCGGTATACGTGATATGCGAAACTTGCAGACCGTTCGGTCTCGTACATGCGATACGACTGATCTTGAAGTTATCAATAGCACCCGGAGTTTCACAATCATACGAAGTATTGTTTCTCCAAGCGATGATTACCTTATAGTTGCCTACGCTCTCAATATTGATCTCCGCCAATTGGTTTTGCCAATCTGCTGCGCCATCCAAACCGGTTCCGCCATCAAGAGCAATCCATCCTGCCGGAAGGGCTGTTCTACTGAAGCCGGTCGGAGTAGAGGTTGCAGCCACCGGATCCACAGACATCGGAGCCAAAGCAACACGCATATAATCATAGTTATAAGAATCAGCCTCTCCCTTCCAATCGAACGAGAACGAATACATACCCGTTTCGCCGAAATAGAAGGTCTTGGTAGCATATACCATCGCTTGCGAACCATACGTATAAGCATGACTCAGACCGTTATCATTGGAGATATAGAGTGCATGTGACGGACTCTTGCTGGTCGCTATACCATAAGCCCACTTGTTTGTTAAGTCACCATTGACCAACAACCAACCGTTACCTTCCTCAAAGTCCCAATCATACGGCAGAGAAGCCGGAGTCTGGATAGTCTTGAAGGCCTTCGTCAGCGGCTCACTCTTCTCGGTCTCACCACAAGCGCGGCGAACGAAGAAGAGATAATCCGTGGTCTCAGCCAGACCTTCCAGGTCAACAAACTTATCACTGGTAGAACCGGTATAGTCCGTCTCTGCCGGCACGAAGTCATCAGCCGGATTAGCCTTATAACCGTACTCCCATGTGCCATCCTCATCGGCGTCCCAAGAGATCTGAGCCGTTGTACCGCCAATGGTACCCAGTGTGATACTGAGCGGACGCTCACAAGCCGGGATAGGAGCAATCGCCACATTCGAGATGTGGAGGTTATTGTCACCCTTGTAGTTATCATCGGTAGGATCACCGGTGGACTCACCATAGAATGCCAGCATGATGCTGTTGGTTGCATACGCACTGAGGTCCAACTTAATGGTCTGACCCTCGGTGTTGATCTGGTCGAACGAAGAACCTTGACCACCATTACCCCAAGTGCCGAGTGCTGTCCAGTTAGCACCACCGTCGGTAGTAATGAAGACGATGAACTGATCGTCATTCTGCTCACCGGCAGTAACAGCCGTCGGATTAGTACCTGCTTTGGTAGTCAGCGCGAGGTCAAAGGTCAACTGATAGCCTTCTGCCATCTCGATTACCGGACTTACCAACCAATATTTGGTACTCGTACCGGCGATATTCAGATAGAGGTGCTCATTGCCAAAGACGCCATTCTGCGTACCTACTTTCCAACCGTCATTGATTGCAACCAACTCTGCAGTACCTTCGCCGACTGCCTCTGCCAAGGCCTCATAGCGTTTCCACTCACCCGGCATAGCCGTAGTGTCGAAGGTTTGTGCAAACGGAACAACCGCTGCGGTCTTCGCCTTAATCGATTTACCATAGTCGGTGAAATCTTCCTCAGTACAAACAGCCGCTACGCGGATCTCGTACTCGGTGAAAGCATTCAGACCGGTAATCGTATACGGATTAGCGGCAATATCAAGCGTAATCCACTCAGCCTCAGCATCAGCTACCGGCTTGTATTGGAGACGCCATGCCGTCTCACCGCTGTTAGCCGTCCATGCTACCGGCAGGGTTGTGCTCGTAGCCGCGCCATCTACAGCGTGCAGACCGGTCGGCTTCAAGCAAGTCGGGATCTTCTCAATCATCAGATCGTCTATGTGAATACGGTTGTCACCGCTTCCACTGGTAGACAAATAGAACGCCAGTTGAATGGTCTGACCTGCATAGTCGGAAAGGATTAAATCAACTTCTTGACCTTCAGCCGAGCAAGTGATATCATCAAATACATACGGCGAACCGGTATTATTCCATTCACGGAGCGTAGCCCAGTTGTTACCGCCGTCCATCGAAGCCAGCACATACAGATGTGCTCCTGCTTGCGCTGCCGGAGCTGGCACGTTATCACCCGTCCAATAAGTCAGGGCCAAGTTGAAGAGCATGTGATACCCCGGATCTCCCTCTTCCATTTCCGGAATAGGAATACTTGGTGTCACAAGCCATGCGTTACGGGTGCTGTACACCTCAATGTGAGCATGATTGTCAAATACACCGCTCTTGGTACCAAACGTCCAATACGAAGTAGAAGCCGTCAATTCTGCCGAACCATCCGCATTCAGCGTTCCTGTGTAAATGTTCCATCCGTTAGGTTTAGACGTACCATTGAAATGCTCTGCGTACGGGATA
>JAEEGK010009982.1_pt1 | contig 21981 bp, 11 predicted proteins | sample 8958771 | NCBI WGS metagenome assembly JAEEGK01 (sample SAMN16246547, study PRJNA631951) | gut metagenome | biome: gut microbiome; feature: rumen; material: SC-attached | host: Bos | place: Iran: Karaj | collected 2018-10 | reverse complement strand
TTCTACGGATGAAAATGGTCACTATTTCAAAAAATTTTGTTTCGATTTACTCGATAATGACTTCATGTCAACAAAGGAAGAAAATACCGGTTGGAATCCAAGTTATACCATAAGTTCATTATTACTTCAGGTTCAAAATTTCATAAGTGATCCAGATATGCATGGATATATTCCGGATAAACATCTAATCGGACAATTATTCAATTCCATGAAACACTATTCTAGAAACTTCACAATAGTTAATGATGAAGGAAAAACTGAAGTAATAAAGCATACTTGGGAAAATCCTTTTCCAAAGATGTTCGAAAAAGAACAAGATAAAAAAGAAAACAAAAATGAAATAAAAGATGAAATTTCTGAGAAAGAAAAATTAAGAATGCAACAAATAAAAGATAATTTAACATGTTTCATGTTAAAATTAAATTACATAGACGATCCAGAAATACTTCTGGGATATCCAATCATTAAAAATATATGCTATGGCAAAAAAGAAAAAATAGAATTATACCCAATCCCAGAATTATTAACATATGATGGTTATATGGCCCAAATAGGTAAACAAGATGATAAATTGGATTTTTATTTCGATATTAAATTCAAATCAGCCAATAACCAATTCTATAATTACTGGGTTCCGATATATATAGATGAAAATCATTACAAAAAAAATAGGACAGCAATCCTAAATTCATTCAGTATTATTAAATATGGTGCCAGGGGTATAGAAGAGTATGATTTTAAACCTGAACAAATATTTCAAATTTTGCCAAACCTACTAAATAAAATGATCATCGGTATGTTCACTGGCAAAACAAATATATGCTCCTCTTTCATAAGATGTTACTTCCAATATGTATTATTATTCAAAAAATTATGCTTAGAATATGAAAAAGAATATTTAGAATATGTAAACCATATTTTAAATGTGGTAAAAAATAATGCGTATAATGCTGATAAATCCATAATCCCAGACATCGGCGACTTTTTCATGCTTTTATTTTTCTCGAATAAAGATACTCAAACTGAAAAGATGAAAAAAGTATGGACGACTTTATTCGAGGAATTCGCTGTTAGACAAGCTTATTGGATCTTCCATGAAGATTCTAATAAGGAAAATATGTTAAATATAATGAAGGAAATGTTTTGGGATGACTTTCTTTTTCAACACTTTGAAAAAACTACAAAATATGAATCAATTGATAATAAAGCACTTTTTGAGGATCTTAAGGGGAAAAAATTACTTGATACAATTGTGGAAATTATCATGTCCGATCCTCATTTTACTTCTCTTGAAGATGAAAATTATTTAAATGAAAAACAAGTCATCAATGGTATCGAAAAATCATTCAAAAAAATATATTTACTCTGCAATCAAAAAACAAGAGAAACTCTGAAAAAATATATTATAAAAAAATTAGATATTGAAAATTATTTCTACACCAAAGACTTATATGATATTGAAGATGAATTTGATGGCAAAAGAAGAGAAACTATTATATATGAAAATTATTATTATGAGCAATGCAAAGTTGATGAACTCTTAATAAAATTAGATAAAAAAACTTTAAAACAAGTATTAGATTATGCCTTCGAAAGCCAAAGAGGAAATAAATTATTAATAATAACTTTCTTTACTAGGAATAAAATCGAAGATAAACAATTCATGCAAGAGCTCGAAAAAAATTATGGAATTTATTTAGAAGTGGATAAATTCATTAAAGATATGAATCAACAAATAAAAGATATAAAAAATTATAATCAATTCTTCAATTATATTGGAAGTGACTTCGGAAAAAATATGACTGATTTGGATATACTTATTCATTGCTATAAAAAAGCTAGAGAAAAGAAATATATTAAAAACTATAGGAATAATAATAATGCAAATAGTCAATCCCATATTAATATTGGATTATCTTTTAGGGGAAGAGGAGGACTATTTAGGGGAAGAGGAGAACTATTTAGGGGAAGAGGGCATTTTAGAGGAAGAGGTGGTCGAGGAATCCCCTAAGATAAAAAAGTAAAAGAAACTGAACGGAGGCCTTCGGATGAATAAATACTTATGATTTTTCCTGATATAAAATTGGATCAAATATTATTTTTTTCCACTATTATATAACTTATATAAATAAGCATAATAATTATTTAATATTAATTTTCACAAAAAAAATTTAATATAATTTTTTTTATTTTTTATTATTTATAATAAAAATAAAAATATTATTTAAATTTATCTAATAATATCAATTAAATTTATTTAATAGTGTCAGAATAATTTATAATATTATATTTTAAAAAGAATCAGAACTTTCTTCACTTCCATCTTTTTCATCTTCATTTTCTTCTTCTTCATGTTTTCTTAAATTATTATATCTTAAATTAATTTGTTGTTTAAGCATGTCCATCAAACTCATAGATGCCTCAGGTTTTTTCTCTTCTTTTTTTTCTTCCACTTTCACTGCACCAACTTTTTTTAGTTTTCCCATTGATGCAGCTATTTGCTCTTGTAAAGATAATTCAGGTTCAACGCTTTTTTTATTTTCTTCTTTTTCTTTTTTTTCAGCTTCAGCTTGTTCCTTATTTTTCTTTGCAAGTTCAGGGTCATATTTATTTAAAATTAAAGGAGGGGGAACTGGAACAGATCCTCCAATAGGAGCACCAACAACATTTGGTACAGAAGGAACAGATGGCACAGGAACAGATGGCACAGGAACAGAAGGAACTGAAGGAACAGATGGAACAGAAGGAACAGATGGAACTGAAGGAACGGAAGGAACAGATGGTACTGAAGGAACAGATGGTACTGAAGGAACAGATGGTACTGAAGGAACAGATGGTACTGGAGGAACAGAAGGTACACTTGAATTTAATGGAGGTGGAACAGGAATAGATGAACCAGTTAGAGGGGGAGGAACTGGTACAGATGAAGAAGAATTCGTAGGGGGTTGTGGAATTGAACTTGTATTATTATTTTGAGTATTTGTTGTTGTAGTATATGTAGGTTGATTATTATTTTGCCATGGAGTATTATCACCTGAAGGAGTGACAGTACTATTATTATAATTTTCAATATTTTTTTGTCTAATAAAATCTAAGGGATTAGAATATTCATCTTCATTTATTTCATTAGTTGTAACAATTTCTTCTTCATCTTCATCTTCAACAGCTTCATTTTTATTATCTTCAATGAAATTATTTTCTTCTTCTTGATTTTCAGTTTCAAATTCCATAACATTTCCCAAATTTAAACTGTTAGGTAAATTAACAATAGTGCTTGAGCCAGTTTTTTGAATTAAATTTTTTTTATTAACATATTTAGATATTTTATCTTTATTTAAAATACTCGAAGGTGCTTTTTGAATTTCCTTCTTTTTATTTTCGAGTTTTTTTATATTAGTTTCTTTCATTATATCTATTAAACCTTGACTATCTTCAACAACATTTGAAACTCGAGCTGCATTTAAATTGTTTTTGTTTATTATGTTTTCTTTGTTACTAAATATGAATTCATTTGGTACATAATTTACAATAGGTTCTATTTCTTTCATAATTTCATCATTTTTTGCATTATAACCTGTATTTAAAAGTATATCATTTAATTCTTGAGTAATATCATTATATTTTGAAAGAGTTTCTAAATATCTTTCATATAATGTCATATTTTTTTCATTATTTCTGAAATTTCCTAAAGTTTCATTTTTATGTTGAATATTTTTGTTTATAATTTCAAAATTTAGTCTATTATTAATATTTACAATATTTTCACTATTTTCAACATATGCAACTGGTGTATAATATGAATGATCTTTTGTTGGATAATGAAATTTTGATTTGATTGTAATTGCTTTATTTATTGCAGGATATGTTGCTAATATTTGATTAATTCTATTAATTCTTGATTTTAAATTACATAATTTATTTACTCTTAAAGTTAAAGCATTATTCAAACGATTAAAAATAACATTTTTATAATTTTCTATTTTTTCTAATGATGAAATCGCAGAATCAAAAAATTCATTAAAATAAGTTTCATTATTAATAAGATTAATTTCATATTCACCTTTCATTATAAAAAATAATAATAATAATTAAATTAAAAAAATGATTTATTAAAAAAATTTAAAAAAAAAATAATAAGAAATTATTTTTACTAATTATTTATTTAAATGAATATATATTAATTAAAAAAAAAATGAATAATTAATTACAAATAAAAAAATATATGATTAAAAACAATCCAAATATTATTGAATCTTCAACTGCTCCTAATAATTTACCTAATTCAATATTATATAAAATAATTTTAGTAGGAGATATGGGTGTAGGAAAATCATCAATTTTATCACAATATATAAAACAAATTTTTCCTGAATCTCCTTTACCAACAATTGCAATTGAATTCGCCACTAAAAATATAAGATTAAAAGAAGGTGGATGGGTTAAAGCTCAAATTTGGGACACTGCTGGTCAAGAAAAATATAAATCTATCACTAGCCATCATTATAGAAAAGCAGTTGGTGCTTTATTAGTATATGATATTACTAGAAAAAGCACTTTTGATGATTGTTTTAAATGGTACAATGAATTAAAAAATTATTGTGAAAAAGATTGTGTTATATGTTTAATTGGTAATAAAAATGATATAAAAAATAGAGAAGTTAGTTTTGAGGAAGGAAAAAATTTTAGTAAAAAATATAAAACTATTTTTTTTGAAACAAGTGCAAAAAATAAAGAAAGTGTTAATGATTGTTTTGAAGAATTATTGCAACAAATTTATAATGTAAAAAGAAGAAATAATGATGTAAGTAATAGTATAATATTAAAAAAGGCTATTATTCAAAAAAATAATAATAATGATGGATGTTGTTAAATTTTACATATTTTTTTTATAAATTAATTTTTTTATTATTTAATATTTGTAAATAATTAATTAATCTTTAAGAATATAAAAATTTATTTGTTTATTTTTAAATATAAATAAAATTATTCATGAATAAAAAATTTTTTTCTTTAAATTAAAGAGAATTTTTCTGCTATTTTTTCAATATTTATATTATTCAATTCTAAACATTTTGAAAAAACAAAAAATTTCCATTTATTTTCTGGTTCATTAAACAAATTAAAAGAGAAATAAATAATATTATTTTCAGAATAAACAAAATTTCTATCATTATGATTTTTATATTTCTTAAATTTTAAATTATTTTCACTAAAATTTTCCTTTAATAATTTTACTTTTTGCACAATAGATAAAATAACTGGTTTACAATTATCAGGAATTTCACTTATCTCAGAATTTTTATTAAATAATTTAAATTTTGAATCAATTGACATATATTTTATGCTTTTTTCAAGACATTTAAATAACCACCAATTATGATAACATAAAAAAGGATAAAATGAATTATCAAGTTTTTTTTCATATATATATTTATATATATAATTAGGATCAGCAGGTTGTTTACCATCATTTATTTTATTATATATTTCCCATTCATTAAAAATTAAAGTTGCTCCTTTTTGATCTAAATATGCATATAAATGTTCAGTTAAACCATTTCCATTATACAATGAATTAAAAATTCTATTTGGAAATTCTCTTAATAATATAATTGTTTTTCTTGAAAAAATTGGATTATTTAAATAATTTAAATCATATTCATTACTGTTATCATTTGATTTTTTTAAATGACTTAAAACGTTTGCTATAAGTTTACATGCTTCTTTATTTCTATTATTTATATCTGGAATGCAATTTCTATCTCTATCTAATTTTATATTTAAATTAAGTCCAAATTGACCTTCGATTTTATCTACAAATATTTCTTTAACATAATTTTTATAACAAAAATGTTCTCCGAGAAGAATTTCACCTATAACATTATTATTTTCTTCTACTATAACTAATCCAATATCTTTTTGAGTAAGCCATAGAAAATTATCAATTTGTTCTATCCAAGTTTTTTTCTCAATACCTGAAATATATACAAATATTTTATCTTCTCCTATAATATCTCTTCTATATAAAAATAAACATTCTTGTGGTTCATTTTTTCTTTTAAATTTAGGATCTTTTTCTATTTTAAATATCCATTCTTCTTCTGTTGTTAATATTCTATAATCTATATTATTTTTCAGAAATGTTAATGCGGCTAATTTTAAACCTTCTCCAAATCTTCCTATTATTTCTGTATTTGTTTTTTCAAGTTCATTTTTTTGACATCCTAATAAAAGATCTGCTGTTTCTATAGAACCTTTATTCCATATTTCAAGTTCTTTGAAATTTTCGTTGTAATTTATTTCTCCATAAAGTTCATTTGTTTCCATATGTCTAAATTCAAATTCAAAGGCGTTTAATCTATCATTTCCTTTTGGAATTATTTTAACATTGCTTTTTGATATTTGATAATTAATTCCATCATATTGATTTTGAAGAACTTCTCTAATTGCATCTTTAATTTCCCAATCTGAAATGTAAGATTTAGAAATAAAAGTGTTTTGTTTATATAAATTAGAATGTGATAAAGGATTTGGAGTACTCATTTAAAGATAACAAAAGAAAATATTATTAAATTATTAAATTTTAAATTAATAATAATATTAAAAAAAAAAGTTTTGAATAATAAAATAAATTTTAATTTGAATTAAAAAATAATGTTTATTTTTTAATTTAAATTAATACATTATATTTTTAATAATATATTAAATTATAATATTAAATAAATGATAATTTTTATAAATTGTTTAAATATTAATTTTATATAATCTATTTTCTTTACCGCCTTTATGAAAATAAAAAAGAGAAGAAAAAATTATAATTCTCTTTTAAAATAAAATAATATAATTTTTTATCATCTTTAATATTTATTTCAACACAATCTAATATTTTCAATATAATAAAATAACAAATTTTTTTCTACTTAAAAAATAATCTTTCTTAAATAATTTTTTTCTTTATAATTTTTTTATCATATATAAATAATTTAAATTCAAAAATATTTTATTATAATGCCTAAATTTGATGGAGACATTGAAAAAACATATCAAAAAAAAACCCAATTAGAACATATATTACTTCGTCCTGATTCATATATAGGAACCACAGAACAAATTTCTGAAAAACTTTGGGTATATGATTCAAAAACAAACTCATTAATCAACAAAGAAATTTCATATGTTCCAGGTTTTTATAAAATCTTCGATGAGATATTAGTAAATGCAGTAGATAACATTGTAAGAGATTTAAAAATGAATACAATTAAAGTAGAAATTAAAAATAATTCAATTAGTATATATAATAATGGTTTAGGTATTCCAATTTCTATTCATAAGAAATATAACATTTATGTTCCTGAATTAATTTTTGGTCAATTATTAACAAGTAGTAACTACGATGATAGTAAGAAAAAAATAACAGGTGGTCGAAATGGTTATGGAGCTAAATTAACAAATGTTTTTTCTAAAAAATTTATAGTTGAAACGGGTGAGAAAAAAACTAAAAAAAAATATAGACAAGAATTTTCTGATAATATGACTAAAAGAAAAGACCCAGAAATTACAAATTACAATGGCGAAGATTATACTAAAATTTATTATGAACCTGATTTTAAAAAATTTTCAATGAAAGAAATTGATGAAGATACTTTATCATTATTAATTAAAAGAATATATGATGTAGCTGGAACGACACCTTCGAGAATAAAAGTTTATTATAATAATGAATTAATAAAAATAAATGATTTTAATCAATATATAGATTTATATATTAAAGATAAATATTTCGACGAAGAAAATAAAATTATATACCCTAAAATTATGGCCAATCCAAATGAAAGATGGGAAGTTGGATTTAGTATGACAGATGGAACATTTCAACAGGTGAGTTATGTGAATGGAATATGCACTTCAAAAGGGGGAACCCATGTTAATTATATTTTAGATCAAATTACAAATCGTATAAGTGATTTTATTAAGAAAAAAAATAAGGATATTAAAATGAATTTGAATCAAATTAAACAAAATCTTTGGGTGTTTATTAATTGCAAAATTGAAAATCCTTCTTTTGATAGTCAAACTAAAGAATGTTTAACATCGAAAGTAGAAAATTTCGGAAGTAAATTTAATTTAACAGAAAAATTCATAAAAGAAGTATTAAAATCAAATATTGTAACGAATATATTAGAATTCGCAAAAGTCAAAGCAAAAGTTAAATTACATAAAGCATTAACAAGTAACATTAAAAAATCTTCGAGATTATTAGGAATAGAAAAATTAGAAGATGCTAATTTAGCAGGAACAAAAGATTATGAAAAATGTACTTTAATTTTAACAGAAGGTGATTCAGCTAAAGCTTTAGCTATGAGTGGAATAGAAGTTGTAGGAAGAGATTATTATGGAGTGTTTCCTTTGAGAGGAAAAGTTTTGAATGTGAGAGGCGCAAAAGATAAACAAATTATTCAAAACGAAGAAATTCAAAATATTATTAAAATTTTAGGATTAAAAATAGGAAATGATTATAGTAAAGAATTAAAAGGAATGAGATATGGTCATTTATTAATTATGGCTGATCAAGATTATGATGGAAGTCATATAAAAGGATTAATTATTAATTTTATACACTTTTTTTGGCCAAGTTTAATTAAAAGAGGAGATTTTTTACAAGAATTTATTACACCTATAGTAAAAGCAACTAAAGATAAAATAACTAATACTTTTTATACTATAAAAGAATATTTAGATTGGTTTAAAAATAATAAACATAATGGATTTAAAATTAAATATTACAAAGGTTTGGGAACATCAACTTCAAAAGATGCAAAAGAATATTTTATGAATATTAATAAATTAAAACTTAAATTTAATTATGTTAATAATGAAGATGATAAATCAATAGAATTAGCATTTAGTAAAGTTGATAGCGAAGCAAGAAAAAATTGGTTACTTAATTTTGATAGATTTAACACATATTTAGACCAATCAAAAGGCTCAATAAGATACAAAGATTTTATAAACGAAGAATTAATATTTTTTTCAAATTATGATAATATAAGAAGTATACCTAGTATGATGGATGGATTGAAACCCTCAGAAAGAAAAATATTATATTCATGTTTTAAACGTAAACTAACAAATGAATTAAAAGTAGCTCAATTAAGTGGTTATGTCGCAGAAGTTAGTTCATATCATCATGGTGAACAAAGTTTATCAGGAACAATAACCGCATTAGCTCAAGATTTCGTAGGTTCTAATAATGTTAATTTATTAGTTCCAGAGGGTCAATTTGGAAATAGATATAATGGTATAAAAGGGGCAGCTAGTCCTCGTTATATATATACCTTTTTAAATAATTTAACTAGAAAAATATTTAAAGAAGAAGATGATAATTTATTGTTATATAATGTAGATGAGGGTATGAAAATTGAACCTGTTTGGTATGTCCCAATTTTACCTATGATTTTAGTTAATGGGTGTGATGGAATAGGAACTGGATGGAGCACGAGTATTCCGTGTTTTAATCCTTTAGAAATAAGTGATAATTTGAAAAGAAAATTGCGGGGTGAAAATTTTATTGAGATTAAACCTTGGTACAAAGGTTTTTCGGGAGATATAATAAAAACTAATGATAATAAAGAATGTAGAAGTTATATTGTAAATGGAAAGATTAATATAAATTTAGAAAAGGAAGTTATTGAAATTAATGAATTGCCTGTGAAAGTTTTTACGAGAGATTATAAGAATTTTTTAGAAAAAAATCATGTTGATAATAAAGAAGTTTCGAATAAAGATTTTGAAATTGAGGATATTAAAGAATATCATACTGATAATAAAATATCTTTTGTTATAAAATTAACAGAAAGTTCATTTAATAATATTAAAAATAAAAATAATGAAGAATTATTAAAATTATTTAAATTAACTAGTGTTTTAAATACTTCAAATATGGTTTTATTTAATCATGAAAATAAAATTCATAAATATAATTTAATTGAAGAAATTTTTGAAGAATTTTATAATGTTCGTTTGAATTTTTATGAAAAACGTAAAAAATATTTGTTAGATAAAATTGGATTTGCTTTAGAAAAAAATGAAAACAAAAAGAATTTTATTACAATGTTTATTAATGGTGAAATTAATTTTAAAAATTCAAAAAATAAAAAAGATATTATTTCAATATTAAAAAAAAATGGTTTTAAATCAAATGGTGAATTGAAAAATAAATACAAAGAAGCATTTAAAATAAATAGCACTGAAATTATTTTAAATGAAGAAAATGAAAATGAAAATAATAATGATTTTAATGATAATGATTTTGATTATTTAATGAATTTAAATATTTGGAATTTAACACCTGAAAAAATAAATGAATTAGAAGATTTAATAAAAAATGAAAAAAATGAATATGAAAAATTAAAAAAAAGTAATGTTCAAGAAATTTGGATTAAAGATTTAGAAATGTTTGAAATTGAATATTTAAAAATTTTAAATGAATTAGATGGAAAAAATAAAGAAACTGAAAATAAAATTAAAATTATGAAAGAAAAATATAAAGATATTAAAAAAAAAAGAAAAAAAAATAAGAAAAAAATTATCGATGAAGAAAGTGAAGAAGATAGTAGCGAAAATGAAGATAAAAGTGATGAAATGAGTATTTATAGTGATGAAGAAGATTCATCAAAAAAAAAAGTAGTAAAAAAAAGAAAAATTAATGATAATTCAAATATTAATGTAAAATCAAATGAAAAAAATAATAATAGCTCAAATAAAAAAAATAGTAGAAATAATAGTTCAAATAAAAAAACAAATAATAATAATAATAATAATAATACTAAAAATATTATTAATAGTAGAAAAAAAAAAGTAATAGAATTAAATGAAAGTGATGAAGAAAATAATAATAACATTATTAATATAAATAAAGAAGAAAATTTAAAACCAGAAGCAAAAAGTTTATTAAAAAATTTAAATTTAAAAAAAACTCCAATTAAAGAAAAAAATAATGTTGATATTACTAAATTATCATTAAAAGAAAGATTAGCATTAAAAGCAAAACAAGGAAAAATTGATGAATATTTAAAAGCTCTTCAAAAACCACCGGAAATTAAAAGCAGCAATAAAAAAAATAAAAAAGAAGAAACTAAAAATGAAGAAGATGAAATTGAATTAAATGAAATTTTAGGCAAAAAATCAAAGAAAAAATAAATAATATTAATATAAATTTAATTAATTTAAATTATAAAAATATTATTATTCTATATTAAAAAAAAACAAATTAAAATTTAAATTTAAAATATTTGTATAAATCTATCTTCAAAAATTTTAATTTAAATTTAAAGTTAATAGTTCTCAATCAATGATGAATCAAATAAAATCAAAAAAATTTTCAAAAGAATATGAAAATTATTTTCAATCCCTAAAAAAATCTTTTTTTGATGGTGAAAAAAAAAAAGATCCGAAATATAAAACAGAATTATGTAAAACTTTTTCTGAAACTGGAAAATGTCCTTATGGATTTAAATGTAGATTTGCACATGGAAAAGAAGAACTATCAAAAAAAACTTTATGTAATAATTATAAAAAAAAATCATGCAAAACTTTTTCTGAATTAGGCTATTGTCCTTATGGTAGTAGATGTAGTTTTAAACACTTTGATAAAAAAATTTCTGATGTTTATTTTCCTTATTATTATATTAATACTTTTATTATGCAAAATAAAATAAAAAGACTTCAAATTTTTGAAGAAATATGTAAATATTCTAATAATAATGATGAAAAATGTTATGAAAAAAATAAAATATTTGATAATAATAATAATAGTGATAAAAAATTAGAAAAATGTAATAGTGTAGTTTCTACTGATGAAACTGAAAATAGTATTGAAGAAGATTATAATTATTTTGATTTAAAAGGAATTATTGAGGATTAGAAAATATTTATTTTATTAATAAAAATTATAAATAAGTATATATTTTTTTATGTGTATGAATTTAATTTTTATACATATTTTTATTTTAATTTAATATTCATATTATATATAATTTAAATTAATTTAAATTGAAATTTTAAATTTTATTTTTATTCATATAAAAATTAATAAAAATATTTTTCAAAAAAAATAAATAATTTATTTATAATTTAAATTATAAATAAATAAAAAAAACAAATAAATAAAATTAAATTAAAAATATGGACTCTATTCGAAACAGAATAATGAAAGAATATCAAGATCTTCAAAAAAACCAAAAAGAAAATACAGTAACAGTTTGGATGATAGATAATGATATTCATCATTGGAAAGGTAAAATTCATGGTCCAATAGATACATGTTATTCAGGAGGTGTATTTATAATAGATATAGTAATTCCAAATGACTATCCATTTAAACCTCCTAAAATGAAATTCGATACAAAAATTTGGCATCCTAACATAAGTAGTGTCACAGGTGCTATATGTTTAGATATACTAAAAAATGAGTGGACACCCGCTTTAACAATTAGAACTGCGTTAATTTCTTTACAGGCATTAATGTGTGAACCCGTTCCAGATGACCCACAGGATGCTGTAGTAGCTAAAGAATATTTAACGGATATTAAAAAATTTAATGAAAAGGCTAAACAATGGGTTGAAGAATATGCTAATCCTGAAAAAAATTTTAAAAAGAAAATAAAAGAATTAATGGATATGGGATTTACTGAAGATAAATGTAAAGAAGCTCTTGAAAAAGCTAATAATGATCTTGAAAAAGCTATAAATTTATTACTCGGAGGAGCATAAAATTATTGTAATTTTTGTTAAATATTAAAATTATATTATATAATTATTAAATAATTAAATAAAAATTATGAAAATAAATTTGATGAGCATAATAACATATAGGAAATAATTTAATAAATAATTAAACGATTTTTTTTATTTTTTTTATATTTATTTATATTAATTAAAATTAATATTTATTTTAAAATTATTTTTATTATAATATTAAAAATGAATATTATTAATTTAATAATAATTGTTTTATTATTTAATATTTTTTTATGTGAAATTTTTAAGCAAAATGAAGCTTTTAATATGACTATTGATGAAATGGATAAAATGATGACATGTTCTTTGTATTTAAATCAAAAATTAGAAGAAGATAAAAAAATTATTGAAAATACTTCATTAAAATTTGATAATAATAAAACTAAAGAAAAATTTGAAATTAAAATTTATAATGATATTTTTGAATATTGTATTAATAATATTAATAATTCAATTATTAATAAATTTTTTTTTAATTTAACTTATTTAGAACCTTCTGATTTTCAATTTAATTTGAAATATAATATTAATTATTCAAATTATTTATATGTTAATTTAACTTTGAATAAAAAACAAGAAGATTTAGTTTATAAATTAGAAAAAGTTAGAGAAATTTTTGAACAAAAAAATATTTTAAGTAGATATGAAAATAGTAAAAAAATTAAAATTGGTACGATTGATATTAATGATATTTCAAAATCATTTAAAATTGTTTTAATTATTATTGTTTTGTTTATGTTTATTGGTGTTATTTATTTATTAAATAATCTAATAAATAAGAAAAAAAATATTAAGAAAAAAAAGAAAAAAAAATAATAAATAGTTTATGATTTCAAATATTTTTTTAAAATTAAAATATTTGAATTTATTTTAAGATATTTAAATTTTTTTATTTGTTGTTAAATAATATTTAATTATTTTAAAAGCATAAATTAAAATTTTATAAAAAATTTCATTAAAAATACATTAATTTAAAAATTATTGATTTTATTCATTGTTTAAAATATAATTTTTGAATTCAATATTAAAATTATAATTTATTATTATAAATATAAAAATTTTTTAAAATTATTTTTAATACTTTAATTTAAAACAAATTTTATTATAATTAATGAATTATAATTTTATCTCATTTAAATATAAAATAATTAAGATTATTTTTAATTTTATTAATAAATACTTTTTTTTTAAATATAATATTAATCTATAATTAGACTTTTAATATATACTTTATACATTATTATATCATTTATATTCAAAAAATATATTATTTATATAAATTTATTTTTAAATTACTTCATTATTTTTTATTAATTTTTCTTTATTTTCACTTTCTGTAAAAGCACTTCCTTTATATAAATTATTATTTTTTTTATTATTATTTTCTTTATAAGTTTCTCTTATTAATTCAATTATTTTATCATTTTTTAAAATTTTTTCATCATAATCATTTACATTAATTTCCAATGGATCAACAATAATCCCAAATAATCTAAATATTTTTCCAAATCCTAAATCCATACAAATACAAATAATAATATTTATTAAACTACATAAATAAAAATTCGGATCTTTAAATAACATATAACTATTATTAAAATCATAAAAATTAAGACTTAAACTACTTATAATTAATATTAAAAAATAACTTAAAATACTAAAAATAAATAATCCAAAACTAATAAAAGAATGTGTACAAGTTGTTAATAAAATTTTAATATTCGCTATTAAAACCACACTACAATAAACACTACTTCCCACAGATTCAAGCGATTGATTCATTCCACTTTTTTCAATTAAATAACATCCTAAAAACGAATAAATAAAAATAACTAAAGCTTGTAAAATTCCATAAACAATCCATTTCCAAAATCTCAAACTATGAAATAATTTTCCAATAATTCCTTGAGTATAATATCTATAATCAGAAATTAATATATCATAACTAACTTCTTTATCATATATCCCAAACCAAATTATAGGAAAAGATGTATATATTATATTAAATAATTGATATATCCATGGGTCATATAATGATTGTCCACTGAAATATGAAATAATTCCAAACCAAAAATGAGGCATAACAAATAAAAAATTCTTATAAAAATTATAACATACGATAAATGAATTTTTTCTATAACTTTCTCGACCATGAACAAATAATAACCTTTTTAAATATTGAAATTCACCTATCGCATAATCTGATGCCCTTGCTGCTTGTCTACCTTCTACACCTATTATACCTATTCCTAAATCTGCCGTTGTTATCATATTCACATCATTCGCTCCATCTCCTATTGCTAATGTTGTGCTTGTTGGTTGATTTGTTTTTATTAAATTTACCATTTCTGCTTTTAAATTAGGTGTTACTCTACAGCATAAAACTGAATTGCATTTTATTGATAGAATATAAAATAAATTTTTCAGTTTTGGAATGTGTAAAATTTTAGTTAGTTCATTTAATGAAATGATTAAAGCATATTTAATATGTATTGAAGAAGATGATAATTCTGATTTATTTATAAATGAATAATATTCTGTTAATTTTTTTTCTAAATATTCTTCGTTTGTGTTATTTTCTTCGAAATCAAAAATATGAAAACTATGATTTATTAAATTACAACTATATGAAATTGATTTTGCTGTATCCATTTTATCTCCTGTTAATAGCCATATTTTAATTCCAGCGTTTATGAAACTTTCCAAAACTTCAGAAACATTGTTTTGTAATTTATCTTCAATTGCTGTTGCTCCTAATAAATAAAGATTATTTTCTATTAAATCAAAAGCTTCTTTTAATTTTTTTTCTTTATTTATTAAATCATTTAAAGCTGAAATATATTTATTATTAAATAAATTATATTCTTCTTCGGTTATTGTTCGATAGGCAATCATTAATGTTCTCAAACCTTTTTTTGCGAATTTTAATAAATGTTCGTTTGTAATATTAATTTGTTCTTTATTTAATGAAATTCTTTCTGAAATTACATTATCTGCTCCTTTTGAAAATAAAAATATTTTATTTTCTATTGTTTTTACAATGACACTCATTCTTTTTCTTTCAGAAGAATATTCTAAAATATTTAAAATTTTATATTTAATTTTTATATTATTTTTCGTTATAAGATATATGTTATTATTTATATCTCTTCCATTAAAAATATATTTAAAATATCTTGCGCAATTTACCATTGCACTTTCATCTGGCGAAGAACTTTTATATTCAATAATAGGCAACTTTTTTTCATCTATCATCACACTATGACATAAAGCTAAACAAAGAAGAAATAAATGAATATCATTATAATTTTTTGAATTATTATCATTCAAATCATTTTCAAAATTGGAACTTTTTAAATTAAAATTATATATTTTTCCATATTCATCTTCAATTAAATTTCTTTGATTTATATTATCATCTTTATAAATTTCTTCTAAACCATATATTTTATTTCCTATGCTCATTGCGGTAAATTCCATATAATTTTTTGTTAATGTTCCTGTTTTGTCTGAAAATATAAATTTAACTTGGCCTAATTCTTCATTTAATGTTGAACTTTGAATTTTAGGCATTGTTTTATTTACTTTATCGTACATATAAATGTCCCATGAAATAAACATTCCTTGAATGTATTTTACCATTTCTAATGTGACTAATAAAGAAATTGGAACTATGTTATTAATTAAAATTATCCATGTTCCAAAATTGATAAAAAATGTTAAGAATATATTTTTATTTTCATTTGGGTCTTTTTCATATGGGTAAAATAAATAATTTATTGTTTTATCTTTTTTAATTAGAAATAAATGCGAAATTGATACGATTAAACTTAAAATTAATTCAAATATAAAAACTAAAATCATTTGTTTATTCATAATATTTTCTATTCGACTTATTTTATTTTTAATATGAGGAGAATTTTTCATTATTTTTGTGTCATGTCCAACATAAATAACAAACGCATATAAAAATTTTGTTTGTTTTAAAGAACATCCTCTTAGTAAAAAATTATCATATTCTAAAAAAATATAATTTTCTTTATTATTATTATTTTGATTTGTGAAATAAAATTTTCCATTAAATTCATAAATAAATTCATTTGGTGATTGACATATAATAAAAGAATCATAAAACATTTCAAAATCAATTTGATTATTATTATTATTTTTTGATATGAATTTATTATTAATTTCTGAATTTGCTTTTTTATGTTTAAAATTAGTTTCGCCATCGATATTTTTAGTTTCGATAAAACATAAACCGTTTTTTTCACTTACTGAAATTATAATACAATCGCAAGGAAAAAAATTATTTTCTTCAATTTTTAAAATGTCTCCTATTTTAATATCGCACCATTTTTTATTTTCAAATGTTTTTGTATTTTTATTATAAATTAAAATATTTTTCATATTTTCTTCTTCATCGCTTTTTTTTCTTTTCCAATCTTCATAATAATTTTTTATTCCGTTTATTAATACAACAATCGATAAAGGTAATAAAATTACAGGTTTTCCATCTGCGTTTGAAATTTCTTTGAACATTTGAAAAATTGCTATGATTAAAAAATAAATATTTGCGATTTTTGAAAATTGTTCAATTAAAATTTTTGGAATTGCGTTATAAAATGTGTATTTACTTGTTGATATTTTATTTGATTTTTCTTGATTGTTTAATGTTTGATTTATAAATATTTTGTAATCAAAAAAATTTAATATTTCTGATTCATTTAAATTTTTATTATTATTATTATTATTTTCTAATAATTTATAATTATTGTTATTTGAATTGTTTTGTTTATTTCCCATTTTTTTTACAGGAAATATTATTATTTAAATTAATTTTTTAATGTAAAATTTATGTTTAAAATTCATAAAAAAATTATGATTATTTTATATTTAAATAATATAAATTAAAAAAATAAAAATATTATTAAAATTAATACGAAATTATTTAAAAAATAAAATCCACTTTTACAATCAACTTTAACAGCTTTAGCTCCATATTTTTTTAATCTTTTTTTTTCTTCCTTATATTCATCTTTTTCTATCCATCGACATGTTCTTTTATCATTAATTTTTATTAATCTAAAATTTTCATAACAACATTTAAATTTTGGGTCTACGTCATTAATTTTTTTTGTAATTTCAGGGTTTGATTCATCTACAATTTTAATATTATAACAGTCATCTTCATTGCTTGGTATTTTTAAATTACAAATTGATTCATAATCAATTGCATTATTATATTCTAATAAAATTATATTTATTAATAGTAATAATAAAAATTTTTGTTTCATTTTCTTAATAAAATAAATTTAAATTAAAAAAAATAATTTTATAATATTAAACTAAATAATAATATTAATAAAATAAAAAAATTGTTTATTTTATAATAATTTCCTAAACATATTATTTTAACTTCATCGTAACTTGCTAAAACATGTTTATATAATTTAATACCATATTCTGTATCTTCTACAATTTTACATTTTTCTATTACTTCACCAGTTGATTCGTTTTTGTAAGAAATATAACAACATTTATGTAAATTTTGAGTTATAGAATAACTAGTGTTTACTGATGTACAATTTTTTTCATTAATCACTGTCACTCCATATTCACAATTATATTCATAAATTGGAACATATTTATAAATTTTTTCTCCTTCTTCTTCATCTTCTTCTTGACATTTAATTATTATTAATGAAATTAATATTAATATAAATTTATTTTTCATTAAATGTATTTTTATTTAAAATTATATTATAATAAATTATATAAATTAAAATTTTGAATAAATTTTTAATATTTTTTTCAAAAAATGAAAAATTTAAAAATATTTTTAATTTCAAAAAAAATAATTTTATTTTTAAATTGAATTTTTTAATCTTTTTTTTTTTTGATTTTAATTAATTTATTAAAATTTTTTCTAATTATTTTTAAAAATTAAATAATTAAATAAAATTTATTTATAAAAGAAAAATATGAATAATAACCGAATTACAAAAGATAAAAATAAAAATTTATTAACAAATAATTATTCAGTAAAATAATTTTTATTTAAATATTATTAAATAGAAAACAATAAATTCAATAAAAAAATTAATCTATTCAAAAGAACCTTTATTACAAAATAAATTAAACACAAATTCAAATTATAAAAAAATTATAAATTATACAAATAATAATAATGAAAATAAAAAAAATAATAATAATATTAACCAAAATTCATTTAATGACATTGATTTAAAAAATTTTTTAGAATTAAAAAAAAATTTATTGCCTCATCAATCAAATTCTAAAAATAAAAATCAAAAAAATTATAATAAAATTAATAATAATTCAATTATTAATAATTATTTTTCTAATAAAACAAATTCAAATTTTAATAAATATAAAACAATGAATAATGTTTTATCAAATAATTTAATGAACAAAGAAAATAAATCTTTAAATAAAATAAATAATAAATTAAAAATTAGTACAGAAATTTTTATTGATAATAATAATAATTTAGAAAAAAAAATTAATAAAAATTTAAGTAATAATAATATTATTTATTATGACAATGAAAATGAAAATTATAATTTAGATTATAATAATTTATTAAAAGAAAAAATAAATTTAGTAAAAATTTTAAATAATAAAATAAATTTAATTGAAAAATTAAAAAAAAATAATTCAATTTTAAATAATAGAATAAATAAATTATTTGAAGAAAATAATTCGCTTAAAAATAAAATTAATTTTTATAAAGAAAATCAAGAACAATTAGTTTTATTAATTAAAATTATTCAAAAAAATGGAATTGATTTAGAAAATATTATTGATAAATATAATAATGAAATTGAAGAAAATAATATTAATAATATTAATAATAAGGAAGAGGATAGTTTTAGTGAGAAAAGAGATAAAAATGATAATGATAGTAGTCAGGATAGTGATGATGATGGTGATGAAAAAATTGAATATCCTTATAAAAAATATATTAAAAAATTATTTTATCCGAAATTAAACGATTTTAGAAGGGATATTATTGAAGATTGTTTTAAAAATAAACAAACATTTGGAAAAATTGATTTCCAAAAATTTATATGTTTATTAGAATTTTTCATATCTTTATTCAGTGGTATCCAAGTTAAATATAGTATAGATGAATTGGGGTTTTTAAATATGGATCTTTATTCGAGTGAATCAATTTATATGAATATGGCAGAAATTTTGCATTACCAGGTTCAATTCCAAATTAGAGATATACCCCATGAACAAGATAATGAAGATCAATCTAAGCCAAATTTGATTAGTTTAAACACTAAACAATATCATGAATATAAATTAGAAAAATTAGAATATTTTCCTCCCAGTACAACGTTTTATGAAGATCTATCAAATAGATTTAGAAGATATACTTTAAATGATAATTATCATTTATGTCAAGAATGTGAAAAGTATTTTTCTAGAAATAAAATAGAAAGACCAACTTGTGATAGTAGCGTTTTTAGATTTATTGATAAAACAAGATTATTAATAATGACAATAACAGGAATAATTGATATTAATTATTTAGAACAAAAGATTCAATCTAATAATGATGATGAAGATCAACAAGAAAAATTATTTAAAGCTACAATGATTTTTAGAAATGAAGATTTAATAAATGAACTTAAAGACCCTTTTACTTTTAGTTCATATTTTCTTCCAATTCAAACAAAACAAAACAACAAATTAGATAATATATTTAGAAATCTTTTCGGTGAACCAATAGGATATTATTATACTTGGGTATCACATTATATATCATGGATTTTATTTCCAGCAATTATAGGCTTAATGACTGAAATATGGTTATTTTTTTTTGATCAAAATCAAATAAATAATTACATATATATAATATATATATCTTTAATATTATTGTGGGGCTTTTACTATGTCAAAGATTGGGAAAATTTTCAGCTCTTTTATAATTATATATGGGGTATCGATTCATTCAAGGCAGAAATAACTAATTTTTATGATGATAACTATTCAAAAGTTTCTTATGTAATGTTTTTAGGTATTAAAATACCAAGAGAAGATAAAATTCATGCTTTAATAGTTAATTTTATATCTATAATTTTAATATTTTTTTCTTCATTATTTATAATGAGTGTAAATGTAGGCATTTTTAAATTACATTCAATGAAATTCTTTTTCCAAAGATATATTGATAAATTATCAGAACACTTTAATTTGTCTCGTGAAATAAGTAGTTATTTGTTATCAATTATTATTTATATTTCTAGAGAAATTATTTCTGCTTTTTTTTTCAAATTTTCAGAAACATTGGCAAAACTTGAAAAACCCAAAGATAAAGAAGAGTACGATGAAATAGTTACAAAAAAGAGATTAACTTTAGAATTTGTTAATTATTATTTTAATTTATATTATATAGCATTTTATAAGAAATCTAAAAATACATGTGAAAATGGTAATTGTTTTTTAGAATTAAGGAAGCAATTAATTTTAATTTTAATAAGTAATATATGCTCGGTTATAATAACTGTAGTATATAAGATAATATATTTAAATAAAAATATTAAAAACTTTGAAGTAAAAGTAACTAAATTTAACAAAAATTCAAAGCCTATTGAAAAATTAAAATTTTATACAAGAGAAGAATTTACAGAAGATGACATACAAAAACTGGTACTACCTGTAATTTTTAATTTTGGGTATGTAATTCAATTTGGTATATGTTGTCCTATATCATTTGTTTTTTTATTAATTTTAGTTTTATTTAGTAGAATTGCAAATAGTATATCAATGATATATTTATTTTATGTAAAATCTATAAATATATGTAAAGGATTAACTATATATAATCAGACTCAATTTATTTTAATATTTGTTGGATTTTTTTCAAATTTAGGAATCATTTTTTATACCAAAAATAATACAGAAAATGATTTTAGCCTTATATATAAATTATTTATATTTATAATCATTCAAAATGGTATTATAGTTATTTATTCAGTTCTTCATTTTGATAATTTACCATTTTGGTTTAGATATAAAGAAAATATTAAATTAAAATATCTTAAAAAATTCGGAGTTGCACAAAGTAGTAAAAATGATAAAGTTGTTGAAGTATTTGATAAAAATAAATCTATATATTGATATTCATTTTTAATAATTTCATATATA